>LHCFC04200__coassemble_288_pt1 | contig 41491 bp, 44 predicted proteins | sample LHCFC04200__metabat2_high_PE_065 | metagenome-assembled genome bin LHCFC04200
AGACGTTTCAGATGAACATCACCAAATACGTGGTGGTGGACTATCTGACCATCGCCCGTCTGGTGGACGCGGTGGGCGGCGTGGACATCGTCATCTCCAAAGCGGAGATGGAGCAGATCAACGCCAACAACGCCCGCTACGCGGGCTCGACGGCAGTAGCCGCCGACCTGGGATACATGCCCGCGCCGGTGCGGGAATACAGCGAGGACGGCGAAACGCCGGTGCATCTGGACGGCCTGCAGGCGGTGGGCTACGCGCGCATCCGCAAATTGGACAGCGATTTTGTGCGCACGTCGCGGCAACGGCGCGTGGTGCAGGCGGTGATGACGGCGCTGCGCGGCCAGCTCTACAACCCGTTGGTCTACGCGCGCATCGTGGACGTGCTCTGCAACAATCTGGAGACGAACATGAACGCCGTAGAGATCGCTTCTCTGGGCATGAAAGCGCTGGTCTGTGGCGAGATCGAGCAAATGCGCCTGCCGGTGGACGGCACTTACGACGACAATGGCTCGAGCATCACCATCGACGCATCAGCCAACGCGCAGGCGCTGCGAGAGTTTATCTACGACTAGGAGGTCAATATGGGCTGGACGAAGATCGACCGCGCGGCCTGGGCGCGGGAGGCGTTTTTCCGCCACTACCATGACGACGTGCCCTGCTTTTACAGCATGACCGTATCCCTGGACGTGACGCGGCTGCGCGCGGCGGGGCTGAAGCTGTATCCCGCGATGCTCCATGCGCTGGCCACCGTCGTCAACCGCCACCAGGAGCTGCGCACGGCGATGGTGGATGGAGAAGTGGGCGTATACGACATGCTTTCGCCCTGCTACACGGTGTTCCACCCGGAAACGGAGACGTTTTCCAATCTCTGGACGGCATACAGCGCGGATTACGCCGCGTTTCTCGCGGACTATGAGGAGGACGTGCGCCGCTACGGAAAGCTGGAGGGCTTCATGCCCAAGCCGGGCGCGCCGGAAGGAATGTTCACCGCCTCGATGCTGCCGTGGGCAACGTTCGAGGGCTTTCATCTGGAACTGCCGCGCGGCAACGACTATCTTTTGCCCATCTTCACCATGGGCAGGATGCACACGCGCGAGGGGCGCACGCTTTTGCCGCTGGCCATACAGGCGCATCACGCCGTTTGCGACGGCTTTCACGCCTGCCGGCTGGCGTGCGAAGTACAGGCGCTACTCGACGCGCCGGAGGCGTGGAGCGGGCATTGAAAAGCGGCGGAGGAACGATCCTCCGCCAGGAAATGCTCAGCGATAGGCGCGGATGAGGGCCTGCGTGCCCTCATCGCCATAGCCCTGCGCTTCCAGCGCGCGGAACATGGCCAGCACCTTTTCCAGCACCGGCATGGGCAGGTCGCGCTCGCGGGCCTCGCCGTCGGCCAGCGTCATATCCTTGATGAAGTGCTTGATGAAGAAGCCGGGGGCAAAATAACCGTGGGCGCTCTTGGGGCCGTTGTTGGCAAGCTGCCAGGAACTGGCCGCACCGTCTCCGATAGCGGAGAGGACTTCATCCACATCCAGCCCCACGGCGCGGGCGTAGGCGATGGCCTCGCAGACGCCGGCCAACGTGCCGGCGACGGCGATCTGGTTGGCCATCTTCGTGTGCTGGCCGCTGCCGGCCGGGCCCATGTAGCAAATGCTGCTGCCCATGGCCTCGAAAATGGGAACGGCGCGCTCAAAGGCCTCGCGGTCGCCGCCGACCATGATGGACAACGTGCCGGCGCGCGCGCCCGTGTCGCCGCCGGAAACGGGGGCGTCCAGCGCCAAAAGGCCCTTCGACGCGGCCTCGGTATAGATGCGCTGCGCCAGGCGCGGGCTGGTGGTGGTCATGTCGATGACCAGCGTGCCGGGGCGGGCGTTGGCAAGTATGCCCTTATCGCCGAAATAGACTTCCTCCACGTCCGGGGGAAAGCCCACGATGCTGATAACCGCGTCCGCGTCGCGCACGCAATCCGCGACGTTCTCGCGCCAGACCGCGCCGGCGTCCAGCGCCTCGAGCGCCTTGGCGCGCGTGCGCGTATAGGCGTTGACTTCATAGCCCTGTTGCAAAAGGTTTTTTACCATGCCGTTGCCCATGACTCCCACGCCGATAAAGCCGATCTTCATCCGCAAGAACCTCCTCGTTGCCCGGGGGCGATTTGGAAAATGAATTCGCCGCCAACAGGCGGTTTTCCTGCTTGCGGGGGTCGACAAATTATCATTCATATAGTATAATCATTCTGAATTTATCAATGTTTTGGAGGATGGTATGGTTCACCCGTTGGAGCAATGGTTTTTGTGGTTCGTCCTTTACAGCTTCATCGGCTGGATATATGAGAGCATACTCTGCTCCGTGGCCGGCAAAAAGCTGGTCAACCGCGGCTTTCTCAACGGCCCCGTGTGCCCTGTCTACGGCACGGGCGCGGTGGCGGTGGTCTTTGTCCTTTCGCCCCTGAAGGACGAGCCTCTGGCGCTGTTTCTGACCAGCGCCCTTTTGACCACATCGCTGGAATACCTGACCTCCTGGGCGATGGAAAAGCTCTTTCACGCCCGCTGGTGGGACTATTCCAAGCGCTTTTTGAACATCCACGGCCGCGTGTGCCTGCGGGGTTTCGTGGCCTTTGGGGCGATGTCGGCGCTGGTGGTGCGCTATGTACACCCGCGCGTGGCGGCGCTGACGGGACGGCTCTCGGCGCGGGCCACGCACATATTGGTGGCGGCGCTGGCGCTGCTGTTCGCGGCGGATCTGACGCTGACGCTCATCACCGTGCTGGGGCTGGACAAGCGCCTGCGCGACGCGCGCGAGGCCCTGCGCGAGCAGCTTGAGGAGCGCATTCCCCGCCTGCGCGGCCTGCACGCCTTCCAGATGAAGCGCCTGAGTCAGGCTTTCCCTTCGCTGGACTTCACCCGCTATCACGAGGAATGGCTGCGCCTGCGTGAACGGCTGCGCCATAAGCCCATGCGCATGGACGACCGCGACGACCGCGCCCGTTCTTAGCAAAACACGTTTTGAAAAAATGTTGTTAAATCACAAAAATATATTGACAGAGCAAGGCAGTCTATGGTATTCTCTAGGTGGTTAGTTTAAACTAACGGCTTGCGGGGAAATACAGCCCGGTACGGCCATGCGGCCGGGCAGGACCTCCGCCCCGCATGCGTGCATCCGGGCCCGTCCCGGCGCGCTTTGGACCGGCGCGCGGGGGAACGCGGCGGGCACGGCGCTCTCTGCAAAGGCCCTCTTTCCCGCTCAAGGGCGTGGACGCGAAAGCGTTCGCGGCGGAGGAGAGGGCCGCCGCCTCCTTTTGACCGGCGCAACGGCGTGGATGGCCGTCGCGCCGGCCTCCGTTTTGGAAAAGCGCGGCCGTATGCCGGCAAAGCGGGCAGACTGGCAGAGCGTTGAAAACGCCCGCAGGGCAAAAAAGCAAAAATCGCTCTGATTTTTCGATCAGGGCGATCTGCGGTTGCGGGCATTTGTCTACATTCTCAGGCAACCCGGGTGGAAAGGCGCGGGCCGCCTGTTTCATTCCAGATCGAACAGATTGAGTTGTTGCGAAAAGGCCGTTTTCCAACGGGCGCTGAGGCGCTTGAATTCCTCGGCATCGAGGCTGCGGAAGGGCTGCGCGCCGCGCGACACCAGGGCCCGGTTGCCGGGATAGCCGGTGTAGGCATAGACCCAATCGCACAATCCGCGCTTGATGGCGTCGGCCTCGCCGCGCTTGCCGTCGGTATTGAAAATGAAGGCGGCGCGCGCCAGGGAAAATACCAGTTTGCTGCGGGCGATGGCATGGGGCACCGTGGGCAGCGCCTCGGGATGCTCCAGCGAAAGCGCCGCCATGCGGCCCTCGGCGATAAGGCTGCGCATCGGCTCCTCCTCGATGTGGCCGAGCAGGCCGCCGGCGGGCACGTCGATGAGCGTGCCGCCCAGTTCCGCGACCAGCGAGGCGGCCACGCGGGAGACACCCAGTTCGCCGCCGGTGACAACGCTGTAACCGAGCTCGCAGGCGCCGCGAACGATGCCCTCGATGCTCTGGCGCACCTCGGGCGTGGTCTTGACGCCGCTGACTCCTACCACCGCCACGGCGGGGCGATCCAGCAGCGCCCGTTCGCCGGCGAAAAACAGCGCCGGCGGCGCGGCGGTGCCCATGCGCGCGCGGAAGTGGGGCGGATACTCCTCGTCAAAACAGGTGACAATGCGCACGCCCTTTTCCATGAAGCCCTCCAGCGCGTAGGTGAGCTGCACGCCGCGATGCAACAGCGTATAGAGGCGATAGCCCTCCTCCTCGCTGACGCCCAGGAGCATCATCAGGCCGCTGATGTCCACATGCAAAAGCGCGCCCAGGCGCGCGGCGGCGCTGGACTTGACGCGGGCGAGCATGCGGCTGTATTCCGGCGTGCTCAGAGGCCGCGCGTATTCGGCGCGGTCGGCGGAGAGCGGAACGGTCAAAAGCATGGTGGCGAAAGCGTCGTCGTTGTACATGGAGAACCCCCTTGCCGCGTGACTTTCTGCGCGGCAAGTCCATTATAACACAGCGAGGGCGGCGCTTCAACCGCCCAGCGCCCCGCGGAGCTTCTCCAGCGCCTTTTTTTCGATGCGCGATACATCGCGCCCCGGCTATTGTAAGCGGCGCTCGCCGTGTGCGCATGCGCCCCTAAACCCCAGTTCTCGCCGGATCCCGAAAGCGGAATTTGATGATGATCTGTTTATCCTGCGTCAGTTCCACGCGCTCTACCAGGGTGACCAACAATTCGCGGTCGCTCGACAGGCCGTCTTGAAACCGCCGCACAAATTCGCGCGCCAACGCTTCAGGGGAACACTGCATTCCTTCCTGTCCTTTTAGCGCTTTCATACGCCGCTCCAGCTCACTTCTCTCCCGTTTTATCCGCTGATAGAGGCGTTCGAAGTCAGCTTCCGCCAGCAGCCCGTTCAGCTTATCCATATACATCCTGTCCAGATTCGCAACGAGCGCTTCCACTCTCGCGTTCAACGCCGCCCTTTCCTTTTCCCGCGTGGATCTGGCGCGCGCCTTGGAAATCTCCATCTCTGCAATCGAAAGCAACTCGCTTTCCTGTAGACGGCTCTGGCAAACTTCTCTCACTTTCGCCAACACGGCCTGCGTAACCGTCCGCTCCTGAATGGTGTGGCTTGTGCACATACCGGATTTTGTAAAGCGCTGATATGTGCGGCAGACAAAGTACAAAACATCCTCCTCCGCCGCGTTTTTGCGGTTGACGACCGCCAGCGGACGCCCGCATTCATGGCAGAAGACGATGCCCTTGAGCAAGAAGTCATAGGTACGGCTGCGTGTATGCCGGCGGCTGTCCACCATTGCCTGCACGCGGTAAAATGTCTCCTGGTCGATCAGCGCCTCGTGGGTATTCTCCACCACAATCCAGTCTGCGGGAGCCAGCCGCACGCACTTTTTGCTCTTGTAGCTGATTTTCCGGCTCCGGCCTTGCACCATATTGCCGATGTAGGTTTCATTGAGCAGTGTACGAGCGATGCTCTCGCTGCTCCATAGCCCCGTATAGGGGCCGGGCCTGGCCACAGGGAGCCCCGCATAGACAGACGGTGGTGGAACGCCCTCCGCATTGAGGCGTATGGCGATCTGGCGACAGCTCTGCCCCGAAAGCGCCATCGCGAAGATGCGACGCACGACCGACGCCGCTTCCTCGTCGATCACAATCCGATTTTTTTCGCTGGGGTGCATTTTGTAGCCGTAAACCGGTTTGCCGCCGATGAACAGTCCCCTGCGCTGCTTGTCGCGCTTGACGCTGGCGATTTTTTTGGAAATATCTTTGGCGTACATGTCGTTCATAATGGCGCGAAAGGGCGTGATGTCGTTCGCCGAGGAATCCACGCCCGTATCGACGCCGTCCAGCAGGGATATGTAGCGCACGCGACGCTCGGGAAAATAGCGCTCCATATAGTGTCCGGTAAGGATATAGTCGCGCCCCAAGCGGCTCAGATCCTTGGTGATCACCATGTTGACGCGGCGAGCCTCGATGTCCGCGATCATCCTCTGGAAAGCGGGCCGGTCGAAATTCGTCCCGCTCCAGCCGTCGTCTATATATATATCGAATACATGCAAACGGTGTTGCCGGACGAACTCTTCCAACAGGGATTTTTGATTGCTGACGCTCTGCGACGGACCTTCGCTTTCATCTTCCTTGGACAGGCGGATGTACAGCGCCGCCCGGTAGCGCTCCGGATCGTCGATTACAAACGTCATTTCCTTCCTCCTGTCCGCACGGAGCCGTTCAATGCTCGCCAGGCTCAGCCACCGCGTCTGCGTGTACAAGGACAATTCTCACGAATGAACGAAACGCCTTCTCCAGCAATTCGCCGATCTCGTTATCACCGCAAAAGAGCGTGACGGCTTGAGCTGTTTGCTTTTTCATGCGTCTCCTCCCTCCCCCAACTTTTGCATCTCTATGCCAGGAAAAGGCGCAGTTTGTCAAACTGCGCCCAGAGGGACAAACCAAAACAAAGGATCGTCGCTGTATGCGACGACCCTCTAGAACTTACTACGTTGCCTGATTCCATCGATTGCCTTCCGCGCGATCATGGCGCGTCGCTCCAGACGCCCCCCTACAAGTTCACCACGTTCTGCGGCTCGCCCGCGAGGAAAGCCCGGATATTCTCCGCCGTAATATCCAGTATTCTCTGACGCGCCTCGCGCGGTGCCCAAGAAATATGCGGCGTCAGGATGCAGTTCTTCGCCAGCAACAGCGGATTATCCGCGCGTATTGGCTCCGTATATACCACATCCAGACCAGCGGCGTAGATCTTGCCGCTGTTGAGGGCTTCGGCGACATCCTCTTCCACGATCAGCTGGCCGCGGGCGTTGTTGATAAGGATGACTCCATCCTTCATCTTTCGGATGTTCTCCCGATTGATGAGACCGGTATTCTCCGGCGTCAGGTTGCAATGCAGGCTGATGACATCTGCGCGGGCAAAAAGTTCTTCCAACGAGACATACTCCGCGATCTCACGTCCCGAATCGCTGGGATAGATATCATAAGCGATAACGTTCATGCCCATTGCCTTGGCAATACGGCCCTCATTTTGTCCGATGCGGCCAAAGCCGATGATTCCCATGGTTTTTCCATACAATTCAATGAGGGGATAATCCCAGTAGCACCAATCTGCATTTGACGCCCATTTTCCAGCGTGTACAGTCTCGTCATGATAGCCGATGTGGTGGCATATCTCCAGCAACAACGCAATGGAAAACTGGCTGACAGCCGCCGAGCCATACGTAGGCACATTGACAACCTTGATGCCACGTTCCTTTGCACAAGCGCAGTCCACGACATTATAACCCGTGGCCAGCACGCAGATCAGCCGCAGTTCTGGACACGCCTCGATGCTCGCCCGCTGGATCGGCGTCTTGTTGGTGATGACGATCTCAGCACTGCGCATGCGTTCAGCAATGATTGGGGAATCGCTGTAAGAGGTGCGGTCGTACACTGTCAATTTCCCAAATTGCTCCAACGGCTTCCATGACAGGTCGCCGGGGTTTTCCGTGTATCCATCCAAGATCACAATATTCATTGCTAATTCTCCCCTATGAGCGCGTATCCGCGAGAATCACAGCGATTTACGTTTCAATACAGACCTCGCCGCTTCCACGATGTCCGCCGCCGTCAAATGATAGCGCTCCATCAGATACTCCGTGGTTCCGACATCCCCGAAGATATCGTGGACGCCGACGCGCTGCATAGGAACGAAGAGGTCATTTTCCACCATAACTTCCGCAACAGCGCTGCCAAGGCCGTTGATGTAGTTGTTGTTCTCAGCTGTCACGATCGCACCTGTATCGTGAGCGGCGCGCTTAATCGCCTCTGCGTCGATGGGCTTGATCGTATGCATGTTGACGACGCGGGCGCTGACGCCTTCGCTTTCAAGGGCACGCGCTGCCTCCAGGGCGTTCCAAACCATCATGCCGGAAGCGATGATTGTCAGGTCGCTGCCATCGCGCAGCGTGTCTGCCTTGCCGAGGACAAACGTATAGTCTTCATCGTAGAGTTTGTGCGGTATTCTACGAAAGAGACGCATGTACATCGGACCGTAGGTATTGAGCATCACGGGGATGGCCTTTTCCAGCTGAACGTTGTCCGCAGGCTCGAATACGGTCATCGTGGGGATATTGCGCATGATGCCAACGTCCTCAAAAGCCATGTGCGTGCCGCCGTTGTGTTCCGCGGACACACCGGGGTCTGTACCGACCATCTTGACGTTCAGGCCGGCATATGCGACCGAAATATAGGCCTGATCATAATCGCGACGGGAGCAAAACGCCGCGAATGTATCGCACACAGGTATTTTTCCGCAGGTAGACATGCCTGCAGCGACGGAAATCATGTTGGCCTCCGCAACACCCATGTTGACAAGGCGTTCTGGATAGCGATTCTGTATGGGTTTCGTGCCACTAGCGCCCATCAGGTCTGCCTCAAAAACAATAATCTGCTCGTTTTTTTCCATTTCCCGCAGCAGGGTCTCACAATAGGTGGAACGCATTTCCTTGTTATCGAGCATTTTATTCCGCCTCGTTTCGTTTTTTTATCGCTTGGGCAAACAGTTCATCGCTGACGCTGAAGCAGTGGCTTGCAGGGTTGCCCTCATAGCCAGGGACGCCCTTGCCCTTGACAGTCTCCGCGACGATGACATGCGGCTTCCCTGAGATGTGTTCAGCATCCTCGATGCAGGACAGAAGCTGGTTGAAATCGTGCCCGTTTGCAGCGGTATGCACATCCCAGCCAAATGCCCTGTATTTATCTTCGAAGGGGCGCACTGTCACGATGCTATCCGTGAAGCCATCGACCTGGCATTTGTTGTTGTCCACAAATACGAAAAGATTGTCGAGCTTTTTCTGGGCTGCGAACATCACAGCCTCCCATATCTGCCCCTCCTGACTTTCGCCATCGCCAACGATGGCAAAGACACGGTAATCCTTGCGGTCAATCTTTCCGGCCAGGGCCATACCTACGGCACAGGACAACCCCTGTCCGAGCGAGCCGGCCGTCATATCTACGCCGATCACCTTTTTACGGTCGCAATGGCTGGGCAGCGTAGTGCCGTTTTTGTTCAGCGTTTCCAGCAATGCCTTGTCAAAATATCCCTTCATCGCCAAGATTGCGTAGATGGCGGGCGCCGCGTGTCCCTTGGAGCAGACCAGCCGGTCTCGGTCTTCCCAATTGGGACGCTGTGAATCGACGCGCATGACTTCATAATAAAGCGTTACCAATATTTCGATAATGGACATCGCGCCACCCACGTGACCCCTGCCCGCCGCGTGAATCGCCGAAAGCGCATTGCAGCGCGCCTCGAATGCCCTCTCCTCCAGAAAAGAAATCCTCTCTTTTTCTAGCATATCATTTCTCTCCTACTTCGTCCTTCCATGGGCGTTGCATACATGAAGCTTGTAGCTCAGCCGCGGGCGTTGATCAGATCGCGGATCTTGTCGTAACCGGAATCACCAATCTTCAGAAGCGGGATGTCAATGGGATCATGCTTGAGCAGGCTCATTGAGATCTGCGCAAAGGCGATGACGTCGACCTCTTTGCTGAAACGATAAAGCGTTTCGCAGATCATTGCGTCATGCTTGGCGCGATCACCGGCGCACAACACATCGAAAGCGCCGTCGACGACCTTGTTGACAATCTCCACCTTTTTGCCGATCTTCTTGGCGTAAATATCGATCATCTTGTCGATCGCTCCAGGGCTGGTAGGAATCGTGCCCATGACGCCGATGCGCACGCCCGCATCAACCGCCATTTCCGCCACAGGCTCGGCGATGTTGATGCAGGGGATGCCGATGCGATCGCGGATATAAAACGCGCCGTCGACCACAGAGGTGCAGGTCACAAGCACGCCGTCCGCGCCGGATTCTTCCGCAGCCTTTGCATAATGCAGCATGCGATTGGCGACGCTGGATGTCACCCCGCCGGCAGCGCGAGTGTCGGAGAGCAGGCTATCATCGAGGATATTGTAGACCTCAAAGTCAGGGTTCCTCTCCGCAAAGGGCTTGCCGAAGGGATTGATGATGATGTCGTACGCATTATTGACGGTATTGATGGTATAAAGCTTTTTCACAAAAATTCCTCCTTACTTTTTCTCAATCAAGCGCTTTGCTTCTTTTGCAATGTCCTGCGCCGTGACTCCATTCTTTTTCAGTAGTTCGTAATATGGGCCGGATTCGCCGAACTGATCCTGGATACCCATGCGTTTGAGACGGCCCTGACCGCACTCGGCAACGACTTCTGCGACTGCGCTGCCCAAGCCGTTGATGATATTGTGATCCTCAACGGTGACAATGGCCCCCGTTTCCCGGATTGCGGCAAGGATGGCATCCTTATCAATCGGCTTGATGGTGTGCATATCGATCAGCCGCGCGCGGATTCCCTGATGTTGGAGAATATCCGTTGCCTCCACGGCCAGGCTCATGATCGCGCCCGTAGCAATGACCGTCACATCGTTACCTTCCCTGAGCAGGCGGGCCTTGCCAATCTCAAAATCTTCGTCGGAAGGATCGTAGATGAATGGCACAGGATCGCGCGTAAAGCGCATGTACATAGGACCGGTGAATTCCGCCGCTCTGCGCACCAGCTTGCGGCACGAATAATAATCGCATGGAGCAACGACCGTCATATTGGGCAGCGTGCGCATGATGCCGTAATCTTCAATGCCCTGATGGGAAGCGCCGTCGTTGGCAGGCGTCAGGCCGCCATGCGAGCAAGCGATCTTGACGTTTAATTTCGGATAGCATATCTCCTGGCGGATCTGTTCGCACATGCGCATCGATCCAAAGGTGGCATAGGTGCAAACAAAGGGGATCCTGCCACAAGTCGCCATACCTGCGCCCACGCCGGCACCATTTTGCTCCGCGATGCCGACATTGACATGCTGCGCGGGTAATTCTCTGGAAAAGGCCAGAGTCTTGCATGACTTACCAATGTCGCAGTCGATCACAAATATAGCCGGATTCTCTCTGCCCAATTCCAGGATCTCATCACCAAACGCATCTCTAAGCGCTTTCATCGATCCAGCCCCCTGTCGATCTCCTCAATTGCTTGTTTGTATTGCTCTTCATTCGGCGCTTGCCCATGCCATGCGACGACGTTTTCCATGAAAGATACGCCGCGCCCCTTGACTGTTTTGGCGACAATGGCGCGCGGACACGCCTCCGTATCGTTGCGAATGTCTTCCAAAGTATCCACGATCTGCCCCATGTCGTGGCCGTTGATTGACCATGTCTTTAAGCCGAAGGCGCTCAGCTTTGCAGCGAGATCGCGCGTTGGCATGATCTCCTCACACGAACCATCGTTTTGCAGGCCGTTATTGTCCACGATAAGGATAAAATTACTCAATTTCTCCTTCGAAGCCAGTTCCACGGCCTCCCATACCTGTCCTTCATCCGACTCACCGTCGCCCAGAAGGCAGAACACCCTTCCGGGGCAACCAGCACGCTGATTGCTGATAGCCATGCCGACTGCGCAGGAGATGCCCTGTCCGAGCGAACCCGTAGAAATGTCCACGCCAGGAGTGCGCTTCATATCCGGATGCCCCTGCAGGATTGAGCCTAACTTGCGCAGTTCATTGATCTTTTCAATGCCAAAGAAACCGCGCATCGCAAGGCACGTATAGAGCACGGGGCAGACGTGACCCTTCGACAACACGAAGCGATCCCGATCTGGCCAGTTTGGTTCATCTGGACGCAGATTCAATTCGTCGAAATACAGCGCCGTCATGATGTCAGCCGCAGATAACGATCCTCCGGGATGCCCAGACTGCGCTTTATAGATCATCGTCAGCAACGTTTTCCGGACTTCGATCGCTTTGGCCCTTAACCGCCTCAGCTTCTCATCCCGTGTTTCCAACAAAAGTCCCTCCCTTATCATCAATGATGCAAATCACGGCTCGCGCCGTCTTTCCTACACTTCTTCCCCCGGCTGCACGCGCTTGTTGTCGAACAAACCGATCAGCTTTGTGTTGGTGTACACCTCGATCTCCGGGTTTCCGAGTGCATAGAGCATGCTCAACACGGAGACCGTGCAGATCTCGCATATATGCGAGGTAATCGTCGTTGAAAACAGATCCCCTTCATATAGATTCGTGGCGATTGCCACATCCAGATACTTGACGATGGGCGTATTAAGCATGCCCACGATCCCGATTGTCCTCTTCCCCAGTTCCTTCGCAATGCGCACGTTCTCGATCGAGTTTCGCGCCCTCCCCGTATTGCAGATAATCAGAAGCGCGTCGGTCGGTTTGAGGTTTTCGATGGCGATCAGCTGGTGAAATGGATCCGACACGAACTTACAGTTTATCCGCAGGCGCTGCAGCATCTCAAACGCAAATCGCGCCGAGCATCCGGATCCGCCGTCGCCGACAATGAGCACCGTTTCCGCTTCGCGGATCATCTCGACTGCTTTCATCAGGGCTTCCTCATTGAGTGTATATTTCAGCCCTTCGATCGCCTCTTGATGGAAGCGGAGCTGTTTCATAATGTTGCCCTTGATCGTCGCCGATGCAGCCTTGGAGTATGACACAATTCCATATTCGAGCAGCTCTACCTCCATACGCGCTTTAAACTCGGCAAAGCCGCTGAAGCCAATCTGCCGACAAAACCGCACCACCGAAGCAGGGCTTGTATGCGTTGCCTCTGCGATCTGCTTGGTGGACGTCCCCGAAAGTCCGTCGTAGCTTTCAAGGACATAATCCGCGATGCGTTGCCCAGATTTCGACAACTTCTTATAGGACGCACGGATCATTTGCAAAACCAGATTCGATCCGTCCAAAACCTCCAAGTCCTCATCCCCTTTGCCAAGTTATTGTAGCGGGACACGAACAACGCATCAAGAACGCGTCTGACATATATCTCATTATAGATACCAATTCCTCGTGAAAATGAAAACCTACGCGTTAGCGCATGAAGCCTGTTTCGCACCAGACGGCTCTCCAATTTACTATTTCTTCGTCTGGATACTATGCACAACGCCTAAATCTTTTGCGCATTCCTGCTTTTTTGTTCGCCCCTTTCCCAAGCGATCACATCCGTAAAACGCTATCTCTCAGGCCACTCAAGAACGACCTTAATCTCGGCGGCATGATCCTCATACAGCTCCCGGAAGGCTTCTGGAGCACGCTCCATAGGAACCCGGCGGGTTATCAATTGTCGCTGATGCAGCTTGCCCTCGTGGAACAACTCAATAACCCGTTCAAAGTCTCCATAGGCATTGCGCGAACCGAAGATGCTCAGTTCTTTTTTCGTGATCTGCAGGCCATCGAGCGTGACCGGCTTGCCTGTGATACCAGCGATGACGATTGAACCGCCACTTGCGACGTATTGTGTCGTCGTGCTCATCACCTGCGTGCTGCCAGTAGCCTCATAGACTACAGCCACGCCCTCATCGTCCGTCAACCTCAACACCTCGGCGCCCATGTCTGTTTTCGCCGCATCGATAAATGAATCTGCACCAAAGGACATGGCCACGGCGCGTCTGCTCGCGGACAGGTCAGCGGCGATGACGCGCGTTCCCATTGTCTTGAGTACATCAATGACCGTCAGTCCAATCGTGCCGCAACCGATGACCAAGACAGTCTCACCTTCCTGAACCGGAGCGCGGTGCGCGATGTGATGACCGATCGAGTACGGTTCGACCAGAACGCCATCGTCTGCATCAAGCCCATCGGGAAGTTTGTGCAGGTTGCAAAGCGGATAAACAGCATATTCCGAGAAGATGCCATTCGCATACTGGCCGACAACGCCCATATTGGAGCAACAGTTGGGCTTCTGATGGCGGCAGGCAAAGCATTTGCCACAGGGCAAAATGATCTCGCCTGTGACCATATCCCCTTCATGAAGCGCGCATTGCCCGCAAACCTTTTCGACGATGCCAACCATTTCGTGGCCGTAAACATGCGGGTAGTGTGCGTAAGGCGATGTTCCGTCGTAGTAGTGGTAATCTCCCCCGCATATACCCGCCTTAAGGATTCGCACCAAAGCCTGATCCCTCGCCGGTTCCGGGCGGGGAATCTCGATGATCCGAGCATCCTTGGGTGCGAAAAACATCAGCGCTTTCATCTTTTCCATACTTATTCTCCTGCCGATCTGAGCGCCAGCATGTTGGGTTACAGTTCCTTGCTCTCTGGCAGGCAATTCACATTGCAGCCGCCATCGACAAACAACACTTGACCGACGACGCCGCTGGCATCATCAGACGCCAGATAGCAAACCGCGTCCGCAATCTCGTCAGCAAGAAGAAGGCGCTTGTTGGGCAATACCGTGAGCAGCTCGTCATCGTTGAGCACACCCTGCGCGATGGCGGTACGGTGCATCTCGGTATCAATAAAACCCGGAGCAACAGCGTTGATGCGGATGCCGTAGCGCGCCCATTCCACGGCCAGAGCGCCGACCATTGCATTGACAGCACCCTTGGAGACCGCGTAGAGCGTGCGCTTTGAGGTAAAGCGCGCTGAGTTTTCCGAAGAGGTGCAGACAATGGCGCCGCTTCCAGCCTTGATCATGTGTCGCGCGGCAGCGCAGCTTGCAAAATAGTACGCCTTCAGGTTTACGCCCATTAGCGTATCCCAATCGTTCTCCGTAAACTCAACCGCCTTTTTGCGGATCTGCACACCAGCATTGTTGACGAGTATATCGATGCGCCCATACTTTTTGACGACTTCGTCGACCATCTCGTTGATCTGCGCCACATCCAGCAGATCAACGATAATGAAATCCACGTCGTAACCTTTGCCGCGGAAAGCTGAGACCGTCTCCTGTGTTTCCTCGCGAAGGCGGTCAGCGATCACCACATGAACGCCTTCAATCGCCAAGCGCTCCGCCATAGCCTTGCCAAGTCCGCGTGCACCGCCCGTCACGATCGCAATTTTGCCCCGAAGATTCCTCATACTTTTGCACCCCTCTTGAAGCCGCCAAAATAGGCCTGAATGATACGCTCATCGCTGATTAGTTCCTTCGCGTCGCCCGCCATGAGGATCTTGCCATTATCCATGACGTAGCAGTAATCGGAGATGCGCATGGCGGCGCGTGCGTTCTGTTCGACAAGCAGTATCGTCATTTTCCGCTCCTGATTGATCTGGATGATCTTTTCAAACACTTCAGAAACCAACAGGGGCGCCAAGCCCATGGAGGGCTCGTCCAGCATCAGTACGGAGGGCCTGGCCATCAGCGCGCGGCCGACCGCCAGCATTTGCTGCTCGCCGCCGGAGAGGCTCCAGGCATACTGCTTACTCCTCTCGCGCAAGCGAGGAAAGAGCGTATAGACCTCCTCCAATTCCTTATCATATGGCTTGCGGCCGAAAAAGCCGTGCCAGTTGATGGTGCCCGTTTCAAGATTCTGTTCGACGGTGAGGCCGGGGAACACCATTCTTCCCTCTGGAACATGGATGACGTTGAGGCGCGTAATCTCGCGCGGACTCTTGGATACGAGTTCCGTCTTTCCATCAAGAAGGATGGATCCTGTTGTTTTAACCATACCTGAGATCGACTTGAGTAGTGTCGACTTTCCTGCGCCATTGTTGCCGACCAGACATGTGATCTTTCCCGTCTGCACTTCCATATCCAGTCCTTTTAGCGCCTCGATATCGCCATAATAAGCATGCAATCCCTTAATACTAAGCATCGGTATCCCTCCCAAGATATGCTGTGATGACGTCCTCATTGGAAGAAATTTCATCCGATGTTCCAAACGCAATGACTTGGCCAAAGTTGAGCACGACAATCTTTTCGCAGGAAGACATAACCAGATCCATGGAGTGCTCAATCAGCAGCACAGCCACATTCTTCTCCTTGGCGGCAATCTGCAGAAGATTCATGGCATCGGTCTGCTCCTTACTGATCAGACCGGCTGCCGGCTCGTCAACGAGCATGACCTTAGGATCCGCCAAAAGGGAGCGGACGATTTCAAGGATCTTCATCTGACCATAGGTAAGAGAAGACATATCCTTATCCAGATCGATCTCAAAGCCGGCATACTGCATATAGTACTTTAAGCTCTCTTCGAATTTACGGCTCTGGCGCGAGAAATAGCTGCGAAGATAGCCGCTATGTTCGGCGAGATCCATAGACAAGAGCAGGTTGTCGCGGATGGTCGAACGCTGCAAAAATCGAGGGGTCTGAAATGTTCTAGCGATGCCCATGCGCGGTCGCATATGGGCTGGAATATGGGTGATATCCTCTCCCTCCAGGAAAATGCTGCCGCTATCCGGGCTGTAAATACCGCTGATGATGTTCATCATCGTCGTCTTGCCAGCGCCATTAGGGCCGATCAAGCCATATATCTTTCCAGCTTCAATGCCGAAAGTGACGTCTTTGGCAGCCACGACGCCGCCGAATTTCTTGTTGACGCCCTTAAGCTCCAATATATTGCTCAATGGGTTTCGCCTCCCTTGATTGCGTAGTTGGAAATCCGACCGCCCTTATTCTTGACCTTGCTGATCAGGGCCTTGGCCGTGCTGCCAATGCTGGCGATGCCCATGGGCATGAAGATCATCAGAATGATGATGGCGACGCCATAGGCCAAACGCAGATACTGCTGCAGCCCGCGGAAAGTCTCCGGAAGCGCCGTGACGATAATCGCGCCAATGATTGAACCAAGCGGGCTGGTAATGCCGCCGACCATGGCCATGATGACGATGGTGGATGCCTTTGTCCAAGTGAAAAGATCCGAGCCGATGTATTTGTTCATCATGGCGTACAGGCCACCGGCCAGACCACTGAGCGCCGCCTGAAGGCAGAAGGCGATCAGCTTGGTGCGGAAGACGTTGATGCCAAGACTCTTGGCGACGATCTCGTCATCGCGGACAGAATACATCGCCCTACCAAGCTTGGTGCGTCCCAACCGCGTGACCATGATGGCCACTACGCCAACGATCACCGCGACGAATAAGAACCAACTGGAATTTCCCTTGATCTCAAAGCTGCCGGCAGAGAACGTATCAATATTAGAGATACCGCTGTTCCCGCCAAAGAGAGGAACATAGTTGATAAACAGCGTTTGAAAAATCTGTACCAAAGCGATAGTGCCAAATGTGAAGAACGTACCGTTCAAACGCAACAGGGCAGCGCCAATCAGGCAGCCCAGCAGGGCGCTGATGAGGATGGCCAACACCAGGCCAAGTGTCGAACTGAGCACGAAACCGTGTCGGCCCGTACATACGTTGCCTACGACGAATGCGCCAATGCCCATAAAGGAAATGCCCGCAAAGTTCAGCATGCCCGTCATGCCCAGCATGATCACCAATCCGAGCGCTACGATCGCATATATAAAGGAAATATTCAGTATGCGCATCGAATAGCCACTGACGCAATTGTAGATCACCACGACAAGGAGGATATACGCAAGGAGCTGCGCAATATCCGAAATCGTTCTCTTCTTTATCTTCATATTGCTTCTCTCCTCACGCCTTAATACCAATCTTCGATTTAAACAAGCCATCCGGCTTGAAGAGCAGGAACAGTATCAAAATGCCGTAGATCACAGCATTGGCATAGGAATAAACGAGCACTGTGACGAACGACTGGAGTACCCCCACTAGGATGGCGCCAATGATCGCGCCTTTAATGTTCTCCATGCCGCCAATGACCAAGCCTGCAAACGCATACAGCTGTAAGTTAGACAGCGAAACGCTTACGTTGAACAGCGGGCCGACGAGGAAACCAGCCGTGGACGCCAGCGTAGTGGAGAACATATATGTCGCCGCAATGGTGATGAATACCGGGATGCCGATCAGACGCGCAGCAAACTGATTCTGGGAGGCTGCCTGCATAATACGACCGGCATAGAGTTTTTCGAAAAGAAGGAAAACAAGAGCGATCGCAACAATACCGACGATCAATACGATAAAATACTGCACAGATATCTGCGCGCCTCCGATAGTGAGCAACACACTGCGACCGTTATCAGGATTTGCGACGACGGCAGGCATGGTCAACGGATCGCTGCCCCAGATGATCATGAGCAGTTCACGAACGACGACAGAAGCGCCCATCGTGGAAATAACGACAGCAGCAGAATAGGATGAATTGCGCACCGGCCAATAAACGCAAACCATGAAGATTAGGCCAAAGAGCAAATACATGACCAGCGAAGCAATCGCAGCAAGCCACAGTGGCAGTTGGAAATCTACTAGCATGGAGCAGCCAATAAATGCGCCCGCAGCCAGTATATCGCCCTGCGCAAAGTTCAGGATGCCTACCGCACGGATGAGCAGCACAAGGCCAGCCACCATCAGCGCATAGACCATGCCCATCGCAAGGCCATTCATCAATAATGTGAGTATGAGACCTATACTCAAACGAATCACCCTTTCGGCCATACTTTATCTACAACGGGGTATCCCAATCCAAAGGTTGTATTGGGATACCCCACCGCGATTTAACAATTATTCGTGTTCTTGCTTATGCTCCAATCAGCCCGCACCCTGGATGTTCTCGAACTCCATCGTGGAAACATACTGGATGACGCCTTCCTCGTCGATCTGGACAAACTGGAGTTCAGTCAGGAAGGTGTGACGGTTGTTGTCGGAGTTGTAGGTGCCCATGCACAACTCGAGATCCTGGATGTTGTTCAGAGCGTCACGGATGGCTTCACGGTCGGTGGTGGTACCCGCCTGCTCCATCGCAGCCTTGAGCAGATAGATCTGGTCGTACGCGACAACGTTGACGTTACACGGCAGATATCCGTAGGTCTCCTCGAATTTCTCAGTGTAGGCGAGGCTCTTCTCGGTAGTGAGCGTCGGGCACCAGTCAGCGAAGGAGTACCAACCGGCAGCGGACTTACCGCCATTGTCGATAACCGTGTTAGAGGCGATAGAGGCATTGCCCACGCGGATTATACCTTCCTCGTTCAGGCCAGCCTCGTCCAGGGCGACGACCGCCAAGGACATGTCGGCGTCAGCACCGAGGAGGATGAGCACATCCGGATCGAGCGCCTTGATCTGCGCAGCATAGGGCGTGTAGTCAACGTCATTGTTGGAGTGGATGATGTAGCAGTCGTCAGGAATCTCGTAGCCGCAAGCCTCGAAATCCGCGCGCCAAGACTCGCCACTCTCCATGCTGGAGCTGGTATCAGGCCCAAAGATAACGACCTTGTTCATCTCAATGCCCTGCTCCTCAGCGATCTGCTCGATGGTGTGTATACGGGCAACCCCGCCAGAGCCGTCGAGCTGACGGGTCTGCCAAGCATACTCATGCACGCCATCAATCGAGAAAGCCTGACCGGAGTTACCGAAGAGCGTCGGGATGGGGTTGTCCGCTTCATCCAGGACGCCAACAGCCGCGATGCAGTTCTGCGTCATATAGCCGAACAGCATGGCAGAAACCTGCTCCTGCTCCAGGGCATAGTACATGGCGTTGGTCGTAGCATCGATGGTGGCGTCGCCTTCATCGATCCAAACGATTTCGACTTCCTTGCCGAGGATGCCGCCTGCAGCGTTGATCTCTTCGACAGCAATCTCCACAGACTCGCGATTGTAACGACCGATTGTCTGCTGGTCGCCCGTGAGGTACTTGACGACTGCGATATACACCTTGTTCTCGTCAGTCGGCTTAGCCACATTCTCCGCCAAAGCGAAAGAGGCCATCAGGGTCATTGCGATTACCAGCAAGATGCAAAGGACTTTCTTCATGCTCCGTCTCCTTTCTTGCACTCTCCCGCCCGTTGATTTTTGTATGCAGCGGGTGATGCTATCCCAATTCTAAAAATTGCATTGTTCATTGTCAAGTTGATTCATGAAACGCGTTTCATAAATTGCATGCAATTTCTAGCTTAATGAAATGCCGTGCCATAAGCTTTGCTGAAACGTTTCATATTGTAATTAATTTCGTCATTATGCACAAAAAATTATTTTTCCAGCAGTGCACATATTTTACTTATTTTGCATATATTGCAGATTGACAATGTATTCCTACCGTGTTATGATTCCAGCGTAACAGATGTGTCGAAAAAGCACTTCCGCCGAAAGTGGATAAATTTGCGGCATCCTCTTTCATCTTCGACACGGGTGCTGGTTGCCGCGCCGGCATGGAGGACGTATGGAAAGACCGTTGATTGCAATTACAATGGGTGACGCTGCGGGCATCGGCCCGGAGATCACTTGTAAGGCGCTGCTAAAGAAGGACATATATGAGATGTGCCGCCCCGTCGTCATCGGTGACGCTAAGGTGTTGGATAACATTATCCGTCTCTACAGTCTTCCGCAAAAGACGCACAAAATCTCCTCTATCGCCGAAGGCCTGTACGAAGTAGGAACTGTCGACGTTTTGCACTCGGACGACATCGATATGGATAAATTGCACTTTGGTGAATTATCCGAGATGTGTGGTGACGCCGCCGTGCGTTACACAAAGCAGGCGTGCCAGATGTGCATGGATGGTGTTATAGGCGCGATGGTTTCCGCACCGTTGAATAAGGCTGCTATGCGCATGGCCGGCTATCATTACGAAGGCCAGACGCAGATCATCGGAGAAATGACCGGTTCGCAAAACTACGGCATGATGCAGTTGCTCGGCAACATCCGTACGTTAATGTATACGACGCACATGTCCTTGGAAGACGCCTGCAAAAAGGTGACTTACGAGGGTATCCTCAAGAAGATCCATCTTGCCAACGAGGGAATGAAGTTCTTTCCCATCAAGAATCCCCTGATCGCAGTATCGGCTTTGAACCCGCACTGCGGCGAAGGCGGCCTGTTTGGTCGTCAGGAAATCGACGCCATCGAGCCGGCTATTAAGGCTGCGCAGGGCGAAGGCATCAACGTCATCGGCCCAATCCCGGCGGATACTATCTACGTCAAGGCCAAGGAAGGCGCCTATGACCTTGTCATTTCGCTATATCACGATCAATCGAATATGGCGATCAAGCTTTTGGGCTTCGGTAGCGTGGTGACGCTATTGGCTGGTGTCCCGGTGATCCGTACTTCTACCGGTCACGGCACAGCCTTTGACATTGCCGGCAAGAATATCGCTTCCGAGCACAATCTCTACGAAGCAATTAAGACCGCTGCTGAACTGGCGGCCCATAAAATGCAGATGAAGGAGTAATAACCATGACCAAGCAACAGATCATCGACGAAATCATCCTCTATTCCAAAATGTCCTTTGACCGCAAACTTGTGCCAGGAACGAGCGGCAACATCAGTGCACGCTGGGAGGACAAACTCCTCGTCACGGCCACCAACACCTGCCTTGGAAACCTGAAAACCGATGACATCGTCGTTTGCGACATGGACGGCAATCTCCTTGAGGGCAATTACAAGCCTTCCAAGGAAACGACTATGCATGCGCTGGTCTACAAAAACCGCCCTGACGCCAACTGCGTCGTGCATCTGCACCCCACACATATCGTCGCTCTGTCCCTCTGCGGCTTGACAATCCCGCCGATCACGGCGACTTACCATGCCAAGCTCAAGGAAGTCCCCATGATCCCCTTCGCGCCGACGGCCAGCAAAGAGTTGTTCGACAACGTGGAAAAGACAGTAAAGGAACATCCTCAGGCTTCTATTTTCACTATTGCTGAACACGGCACGGTAGCATACGGCAAGGACCTGCTTAGCGCGTTCTTTGTCACGGATCTGGCGGAAGACATCGCAAAGATGGCGTTCCTCAAGCAGGCCATGCAATGAAGAGCATTGTGATCATTGCCGATGATCTGACAGGAGCCGTAGATACGACCGCCTGCCTGACCCGGTATGGGGCGACCAACATCGTCTCTCTTTCTCCAGACGCGCCCGTTCTCGGTGACGAGCAGGTGCACGCCATCAACGCCGCCACCCGGGAGCGCAAGCTCCAGGAGGCGCGGGATGTGCACCGTAATCTCTGCAATGCGGTGGACATGCACGGGCGAATCATCATCAAAAAGACTGATATGGGCTTTCGTGGAAACCATGGTGGAGAAATTGAGGGACTGCTGCTGGGCTTGGACGCCGACGTTTGCTATGTGGTCAATTCCATCCCCGACCACAAGGCGTTCGTTCTGGACGGCCGACAATACGTGAAGAGTAAGCTGCTCACGCAAAGCATGTATGCGCAGGATCCCTCGCACAACCCAAAGACGTCGGATATCTCCGAAATCCTTGGCGAACAGACGCGTTTGCCCATCGGCAATGTAAAACTGGAAAAGCTTCGCACCGGACAGACGGCAGGCGCCGTTCACAAGCTAGTGCGCGAAGGAAAGCGCATCCTCATCTTCGACGTCATGAATGAGCAGGATTGCGACGCCATCGTGCGCACGACGCTTGCCCTACCCTATCGCGCCATCTGGGCGGGCACGCTCGGGTTGATGGACGCGCTCGGCCGCAATCTTTTCACGCAGGAAGGCCGTGTCCCCACGTTGCGGGAACACCCGCCGCGCTGCCTATGTTTTTCCGGCTCCAATTATAGCACCGTGCAACGGCAGATCCAGAGCGCTTTGCAAACGGGGCTGTTGTGCGTTCCACTGGATATGGACAAGTGCCTTGCTGCCGATGAAGAAAAAGTCGAAGAGATACGGCGCTGCATCGCGTTGTGTCGCACCCATAACCAGAGGGAAAACGTGCTGTTGACATTGCATCTCTCGCCAGAAAATAAACGGCCGGGCATCGGCAAAGTTTTGCTGGACATTTTCACCGATTGTGCAAAGCAGCTCTGCGACCTTTGCCATTACGAGCGTCTGGTAATCATCGGTGGGGAAACCACCGCAGCGATCTTCAACGCGCTGCACGTAGAGCGCCTGACGATCACCGCCTGTTTGGAAACGGGCGTCGCACTTGGCCATCTGGATGGTGGACCATACAACGGCCTTTCGTTTGCCTGCAAAGGCGGCTCTGTCGGAACGGACGACGCCCTGTGCAAGATGCTTTTCTCCAGGTTGGATTGAGCGCGCATGGGCTTAAGCGTACCGCTGGTACAGACTTCATCTTCTGCACCAGCGGTATGTCGTTTCAAAAAGGAGCGTAGCGTGGGAATCATGGGCGCAGGCTCAACCTGTGCAGCAAAGCGTTTAAGGGCATGTATCGTTCACATGTTCCAAAACAACGACTCATGCATCAATTTCTACAGATGTTTCGCAAAACAACACCTTGACGCCTTCGCATGACTTGCCAGGATGTATTTCTTTACTTTATGGAAAATGGATCAACGATTCTACCCATAAAGCAAGCTCCCCAGCCTCAAATGATACAGGGGACGTTGCACAAAAAGAACACCCTACTCGGTCGCGCTCCTTCCGCGCGGCGGAAGCTCTCTCAGCCCTTCCAGATGCGGAAGGGCTGCACTCTTCTTTGCGTGTCTCCCACCCTCGCGAGCGCGTCGATGCGCGCGGTCTCGCCCGCTTCGACGAGGTATGTTTTGCCGTCGGCACATACCCAGAGCGTCAGAGCGCTCTCGTTGCGCAGGATCGTTTCGTCAGCGGAGGTATTCATGGCCTTGAAGCCGGCGATCTTGGAACACGCCGCCGTCATAAGAAAACGTCAAGGCCTTCCGCCTGCTAAACGGCAGCGAGCTGCTGGCCAGCATACGCATCGGTCCGTTTTTGCTGGATCAGCCGGACAGCATGCTCGTCACCGACGCAATCGCCCAAAAGCCGGTGCCGCCTGTCCTTGTGCTTGAGCTGTATAAGGCGCTGCCGCAGATCAAGGTCATCTCGCCCAAACGAGCCTCCCACCTGAGCCGTCTGGTGGACCATCTGCTCTCGCCCCTGCTGATCTCCGAGCGCGCGGTGCTTTTGCAGACCCGGAAAAAACTGGCGCAGCAATCGCGCATCACGAGACGGTGCAGCTCTACAAGGAGCAACGGCTCTCGACGACGCACGACTTCTTTTATAAAAAGGAAACTTCCCTAGTCATCAAAGTAAAGGCAGGCAACATGCAGGAGGCCAGGGCCCTGCTCAACGAATTGCTGGGCTATGTGCGCTTCACCGAGGGCGGCAACATGGAGCTTGTCCGCCTGCGAGCCATCGAATTGACGACGCCCCTGTCCCGCATCGCCATTGAGGGCGGGGCGCGTGCCGACAGCATCTACGCGCTCAACAGCCAGTTCCTGGCATTTATCAGCCATCAAACAATTTCGACGATATCTCCATGCTCTTGCAGGAGGGTGAGCTTCATCGGCACCATGTTCAGCGGGATCGACAAGGGCAACCGCCCATATCTGCCAGGCGCTGCAATTCATCTCCACACACTATGCGCAGCCGCTGACCGTAGCTTCCGTGGCCGAGGAGATCGGGCTGATCCCCAACTATTTCGCGCTCCTGCTTCGCCAGAAAATTGGCGAAAGCTTTCACGCATACCTGTTGCACGTGCGCGTCGATGCGGGCAAGCTGCTGCTCTCTATGTGCGACCCGCTTACCGATATCGCCGTAGCCCTGGGCTTTGTAGACCAGAGCTACTTTTGCTACGCCTTCAAAAAACTCGTGGGAATGACGCCCGGTCAGTACCGCTACTAAGCGAAGAGGGCGCTTACATCAGGCGCGACGCGATACATAGGAACGCGAGATGCCCAGCGCTTTGGCGACCTCGTGCTGCGCGCGGGGCGTGCCGTCGAGCAGGCCGTAGCGCATTTGAAGGACGCGCCGCTCCCGATCGTCGAGCAGTTCTGTTTGCAGCAGGCGCAGGGCGCGGGTGGATTCGATGGCGATCTCGGCGGCGTCGCTGACCTCGTCCTTGTCCGTGCCGAGCAGGTCGGTCAGGCGCACCTCGTTGCCCTCCTTGTCCGTGCCGATGGGGTCGTCGAGTTGCACGGTCAGGCGCGATCTGCGGCTGGCGCGCAGCTGCATGAGGATCTCGTTTTCGATGCAGCGCGAGGCGTAGGTGGTCAATTTTCCCGCCTCGGGCCGAAAGGTGTTGACCGCCTTGATCAGGCCGATGGCGCCGATGGAAACCATATCGTCGGCGTCGAGCGCGCCACCCTGGTACTTTTTGGCGATGTGCGCCACCAGGCGCAAATTGTGTTCGATGAGGGCGTCGCGCGCCTCGCCGTCGCCTTCTCCCATGCGGCGGATGTATTCCGCTTCCTCGGCGGCGGTCAGGGGTTTGGGGAACGAACTTCGTCCCGTAATATGTAAGATCAGCGCCCAGAGGTTCTCCGCCGCCCACACGAGCGCTTCTCCCAAAAACTGCATGGCTTCTCCCCCTCCCGGCGCGGCTGAGCCGCCGCGCCTGACGGGGCATACTATGCGTGCGGACAGGAATTTGAGAACGCGCGGGGCGCGGCGGTTCGACGCGATGCGCGCGCTTGCGACAGCGCCCTCAGCCCTCGCTCGGGGCCTGCTCCGGCGCTTTGCCGGCACGGCTTTGAAGGGCGCTTTTGATCTGCGAGAGCAGCTGCGGGACCATTTCGATGATGCGGTCCACCGGAGCGTAGGCCTGCGCCGGCAAGAGGCGCACCTGTCCGCCGCTGACGACGATGAAACCCACGGGCTGGACGCTGACGCCCGCGCCGGTGCCGCCGGCGAAGGACGGCGCTTCCGCCGCCTGTTTTGCGCACTTGTATTCCCCGCCGCCGGCCACGAAGCCGAAGGCCACGCGGGAGACGGGGATGACGGTGGAGCCGTCGGGAGCGGCGATGGCCTCGCCGACGACGGTGTTGACGTCCACCATATCGCGGATGCTCTCCATGGTGGTGGCCATAATACTTTCAATGGGATGCTTATCCATGTTTGCGCCTCCTGTGATCTTCCCATACGCCCATCAGGGCGGCGGCTATAATATGCCCCACGCGCAGGGAGGCGATTCCCGCCAGTTCGCCGCGCAGGCGTCGTTTCTGAAAATCCGGCCGCACGCCAAAGGCGACGCGTGCGCCCGCGGCCGCGCCCACAGCGCGCAAAAGCGCCTGCAAAAGGCCCGTAGCCAGCGCGGTGGCGGCGGCATCGTCGAGCCCCAGATCGCCCTGAGCGCGCAGCTGCTCCACGTGCACATGCGCAAGCAGGCGGCGGGCAATGGCCCAAAGCAGGGAAGCGGGCGGCCGCTTTTTCTTTTTTCCAGATTCGCGTGCGGGACGGCGATGCTGCGCGCGGGCGCGGGCGATGCGCAGGGCGAGCCCGCCCGCGCAGGGAAAAACGCCCAGCGCCGCGCCCGCTTTCTCCTCCGCGCGGGCGCAGAAAGCCACCTTCAGCGGCGTGAGCGCCAAAAGCGCCGCCGCGAGCAGGGCGATGACGAACGCGCGCATGCCCTCACCTCCCAGGAACAGTTTGCCCATGGCGCTGGAAAAGTTCTCCGGCAAACGCGAAGTTCATTTTTTCTTTACAAAGTTCCGCGGCGAGAGTATAATGGAAGAAAATGAAAGGAGGGGCCAGCTTGAAAGCGTCGTTCAGGAAGGAGCTGCCGGTGCTCGCCGCCATCTTTTTCTTCTGGTTTTCGATGTACACCTACCCCTCCTTTTTCTCCGCCTATGTCTCCGACCGTCTGCTGGCCCCGGAGGTGATGACGGGGCTGATCGTGGGCGCTTACGGCTTTGCGCAGATGATCCTGCCCATCCCGCTGGGCATCGTCTCGGACTGGACGCGGCGGCGCAAGCCGTTCGTGGTATTGGGCTTCTGCGCCTCGCTGCTTGCCTGCGCGGGCCTGATGCTGACAGAATCGCTGGCTGCACGCGGACAAGTGGGCGTCTTCACGCATGTGGTGGCACTCCTCGCCCGCGGCCTTTCCGGGGTGACGGCGGCGACGTGGGTATCCTTTTCCGTGCTCTATTCGGCCTCTTACGAAGCTGACGAGATCGCTCCGGCGGTGAGCCGTCTGATGGTGCCGCAGTACGGCTCGCAGATCGTGGCCATGCTGCTGGGAGCGCAACTGGCGCAGCGCGTGCATGAAACGGCGGCCTTCGCCCTGGCGGCTGTCGCGGCGCTGGCGGGTCTTGTACTGATGCGGCGCGTGCCTGACCGCCCGCCGGAGGAGGAACGGCTGACGCTGAAGAGCTTTGCCGCCGTGCTCAACGACCGCGGGCTGAAGGTGGGCACGCTGCTGGGCACGCTGTTTCGCCTCGTCTGCTGGGGCACGGTGCTGGGTTTCGTGCCCAACTGGGCGCGGGACGTGGCGGGGTTCTCCGTATCGCAACTGGGGTATCTCTCGGTGATGTATCTTTTGCCCAACACGATAATGGCGCGCCTGAGCGGCGCCTGTCTGGCCCCGCGCTTCGGCTTTCGCAAGGTGCTGGCCGCGGGGTTTGCCATCGTGGGCGTCGCCTGCTTCCTCTACCCCCGGGCCACGGGGCTCTGGGCGCTTCTTGCGGTGCAGGGCCTGTTCGGCGTGGGCATGGGCCTGATTTTGCCCCTGACGCTCGCCGCCGCCATCCGCGATATCCCCGACCGGCGGCGCGGCGCGGCGATGGGCGTGTATCAGGCCGTATACGGCGTAGGCATGTTCATCGGCCCCGTGGCCGCGGGCTGGATTATCTCGGCGCTGCCCACGGCGGTAGAGGGCATGACGGTGAACTTCTACTTCAACGGCGCGCTCTCGCTCCTGGGCGTGGCGCTGACGCTGCTGCTTCTGCGGCGCGGAGACTGAGTTTTTTCACATCTGGACAATTCTCGCTCTTTGTAATTACAAATCCGTTAATTCACACTTCCACGCTTTACGAAGCCAAGAAAAGTATTGTAAGATGGTCGCAGGAAGGCAACCGTCGCGCGGTTTTGCGCGTCAAAGAGCTGTAACGACCGCAATAGATAACGAGGTGGAAAAAACAAATGAAAAAGGTGTTTCAGGCCGCGCTCGCCGCGCTGCTGGCGATGCTGCTGACGATCGGCTCCGCTTCCGCCGTGATGGTGGACGAGGAGGGCTATCTCGAGGAGATCCTCCTTGAGGAGGGCGAGGAGATACAGTTCGAGGACTCGCAGGCGGACGCCTCTTTGCAGGCCTCCATCGACAAGGTCAACGAATTGCAGCACATACTCCTTCTGGGCATCGACGCCCGCCCGGGCCAGACCACCGGCCGTTCGGACACGATGATCATCCTCACCGTGGATACCAACAACCAGAAGATCAAGCTGATGAGCCTGATGCGCGACATCATCGTGGCCATCCCCGGGCGGGAGAACAACCGCCTCAACGCGGCCTACTATTTCGGCGGCGCCGACCTGCTTTTGCAGACCATCGAAAATAACTTTGGCATCCACATCGAGCACTATGTGGGCGTCAACTTCTCGCTGCTGGCCGACCTCATCGACCAGATCGGCGGGCTGACGCTGACGGTGGAGAGCGAATACTACATGGACCGCATCAACGCCGTCATCAAGGAGGACAACAAGGTACTCGGCCTGCCCGAGGACGACGGTCTGCTCACCCACGCGGGCGAACAGCTGATGACGGGCAAGCAGGCGCAGGCCTACGCCCGCTACCGCTACGGAACTTCCGACGGCGACTTCGGCCGCACCGCCCGTCAGCGCGAGGTCATCACCAAGATCTTCCATCGCCTGACGGAGATGTCTCTGGTGGAGCTCTCGGCGCTGGCGATGACCAACATCAACAACGTGGTGACCAACCTCACCCTGCAGGATATCATGCTGCTGGCTCCGGCAATGCTCTCGCTCAAGGACGCGGAGATCGAGGAGTTGCGCCTGCCCGTGGACGGCGGCTATAAGTTCCAGACCGTGCGCGGCATGTCCGTGATCGTACCGGATCGTACGATGACCATGGAAGCCATCGCCGACTTCCTCAACGAGGACTAAATGCAAAAAAAGCGACGGCTCTGGCGCGCGCTGGCGGCGCTCGTCTGCCTGGGAGCGGTGATGTTCGTGGCATTGGTGGGCACGGTATGCTATTGCGCGGGGATGGAGCGCGAGGTTTCTTCTTCGGACTGCATCATCGTGCTCGGCGCGCGCGTGCGGCCGGACGGCACGCTTTCTGACAGCCTGCGCTACCGCTGTGAGGCGGCGCTGGCGGCCTGGCGCGAAGGCCTGGCTCCGGCGCTGATCGTCTGCGGCGCGCAGGGAAAGGACGAGCCCATGCCCGAGGCCGTCGCCATGCGCGACTGGCTCGCGGCGCAGGGCGTGCCGCAGGAAGCCATCGTGCTGGAGGACGCTTCCTTCAACACGGAGCAGAACCTGAAAAACGCCCGGGCGCTGATGGACGAACGCGGCTGGACAAGCGCCATCGTCGTCACCAGCGATTACCACTTGCAGCGCGCCCTGTGGCTCGCGCGCGACGCGGGCATCGAGGCGAGCGGCATCGCCGCTGAATCGCCGCACACCTTGGGCATGTGGCTGAAAGACCGCCTGCGCGAGGCTTGCAGTTGGGGCGTATACGCGCTGAACAAAGTATTTCGCAGATAGCGAAGGCCCGACGGAGAGCGTTTCTCCGCCGGGCCTTTGTCTGCCCATATTACAGGGGGATGGACGGGGCCTCCACGCCCAGATACTTGGAAAGGCAATCGACGATCAGGCCGTGATCGCCCACGTCCGGCAGGCCGGAAACCAGGGCTACCGCCACCAGTTCGCCCGTCTTCAGGCGAATGGGGAAACCGCCGCCGCAGAAGACGTACTTGCGGGGATCGAGGCCGCAAGTCTCCACGCCCTCGCCGGTGAGCTCGGAGATGGCGCGCGAGGCCAGGGAGCTCCTTTCCATCAGGCAGACGGAATTGTACTTGCGCGTCATCCAGTTCTGATTGTTGAGCGTGGTGCCCGCGGCCGCGTACTGGAACAGCACGTAGCCGGTGGTCGACCAGATGGCGGCGCAGACCTTGAGATCGCGGCGCTTCAGTTCCGCGACCATGAGGTTGCCCAGCTCCCAGGCGGTTTGATTGTCAAAGCTCTCAAAGCGCAAAAGCGCCTCTTGTTGCGCGCAGGTATCGCGCATCTTTTCAAGTTCCATGCTCTTCACCTCGTTCGTTTGCCCCGGGCGGGGGTTCTTGTTTCACTGTACCACATCCGCGGCCGTCTGTCTATCGTGCGGGCAAAAAAAGCCGCGCCAGTCTCTGCGGACGGCGCGGCAATGCGAACGGTTTAACGAAGGGAGGCGACGAATTCAGCCATGCGGCGCACGCCCTCGCGGATCTTTTCCTCGCCGACGGCGTAGGAGAGGCGCGCGAAACCCGGCGCGCCAAAGGCCTCGCCCGGCACCACGGCCACGCACTTCTGCTCGAGCAGGAGGCTGGCGAAGGTGTTGGAGGAATCGATGACGGTTTCGCCGCAGCGCTTGCCGAGCAGGCCGCGCAGATCCATCATCATGTAGAACGCGCCGTGGGGCAGATCCGCGGCCAGGCCCGGCACATCGTTGATGAGTTTGCACATCAGCTTGCGGCGCTCGTCGAAAGCGCACACCATGTCCGCCACTTCCTTGCCCTCGCCGGAAATGGCCGCCTCGGTGGCGTACTGGGCGATGGAGTTGGCGTTGCTGGCCGCGTGGCTCTGGAAAGCGGACATGGCCTTGATGATGTTCGCGGGGCCGGCGGCGTAGCCGATGCGCCAGCCGGTCATGGCGTAGGCCTTGCTGGCGCCGTTGACGACCACGGTCTGCTCCTTGATCTTCTCGCCCAGAGAGGCGATGGAGACATGCTCGCAGCCGTCGTAGATGAGCTTTTCATAGATCTCGTCGGAGATGACGTAGAACTGCTTTTCCACGGCGAGAGCGGCAATTTTCTCGAGCGTTTCGCGCGGGATCACGCAGCCGTTGGGGTTGCTGGGGCTGTTGAGGATCAGCGCCTTGGTCTTGTCCGTGACGCGCTTTTCGATCTCCTCGGGGCGAACGATGAAGCCGTCCTCGTGATAGCAGGGCACAAACACCGGCACGCCGCCCACCATTTTCACCATTTCCGGATAGCTGACCCAGTAGGGCGAGGGGATGAGCACCTCGTCGCCGTCGTTGACGAGCACGCTCAGCGCCGTAAAGAGAGACTGCTTAGCGCCGCTGGAGACGATGATCTGCGAAACATCATAGGCAAGGCCGTTGTCCTTGAGAAATTTCTCCGCGATGGTCTTGCGCAGGGAGAGCGTGCCCGGCACGGGCGTATAGCGCGTCCTGCCCTCGTCGATGGCGCGATGCGCCGCCGCGCGGACGTATTCGGGCGTATCAAAATCCGGCTCGCCCGCGCCGAAGCCGACCACGTCCTTGCCCTCGGCCTTGAGCGCCTTGGCGCGCGTATCGATGGCCAGCGTGGCCGAAGGGGCGATCTGCGCCGCCCTGCGTGAAATTTGCAGCATTTTTACTACCTCCAAGTCGTCCTGTTCCCCTTGGTATTTCGTCAAATGATGGAAAACTCCTGCTTCGCGCGCAAATTTTACCTCATTTTCGCCCGTAGCGCGCATATATTTGCAAGTAAGACTTGTTTATTGCCCAAAATTGGCCTTTAACACAGTTTGCTTTACACAGCGTTCAAAACATGCTATAATAGATTGTATTTTTCCGATGGGGAGGCTATGACATGGAGTTTGACCGCATGGGCGTTGAAGAGATCAAACAGTCCATACGAGAAAAGCTGGAAAATAATTTCGGTTGCGGGCTGAGCGACGCGACGCCGCAGCAACTTTATCAGGCCGTGGCGCGCACCGTGCGCGACGAGGTGATGCGCCGCCGCACCGCGTCCCGCGGCGTGCGCAAGACGGAGCGCAAGAAGAAGGTCTACTACCTTTGCGCCGAGTTCCTCACCGGCCGCGCGCTGCATTCCAACATCGTCAACCTCGTCAACGAGGACAACTACGCGCAGGCGCTCAAGGAACTGGGCATCGACGAAGACGTCATCTTTGAATTGGAGCCTGAACCGGGCCTGGGCAACGGCGGCCTTGGCCGTCTGGCGGCCTGTTTCCTCGACGCCCTGACCACCATGGAACTGCCCGCCATGGGCTGCACCATCCGCTATGAGTTCGGCCTTTTCCGCCAGAAGCTTATCGACGGCTATCAGGCCGAGGTGCCGGACAACTGGCTGGAGTCGGGCAACATCTGGGAGATCCCGCGGCCGGACGAAACGGTGGAAGTCCACTTCGGCGGCCGTCTGGAGGAGTATACCGAAAACGGGCGGCTCAAGTACCGCCACCTCGACTACAAGACCGTGGAGGCCGTGCCCTACGACATCCCCGTGGTCGGCTACGACAGCTGCATGGTCAACATGCTGCGCGTGTGGTCGGCGCGCTCGAAAAAGCAGATCGACATGGCCTCGTTCAACTCCGGGCAGTACATACGCGCCATGGAGGAACGGGAACTGGCCGAGGTCATCTCCAAGGTGCTGTACCCCAACGACAACAACTACGAGGGCAAGGAGCTGCGCCTCAAGCAGCAGTACTTCTTCTCCTCCGCGTCCATCCAGTACGCCGTGAAGGACTTTATCAAGGTCTACGGCTACAACTGGCGCATCTTCCCGGACAAGGTGGCCATCCACATCAACGACACGCACCCGGCCATCGCCATCCCGGAACTGATGCGCATCCTCGTGGACGAATACGAACTGGACTGGGATTTTGCCCAGGACATCTGCTACCGCACGTTCGCCTACACCAACCACACCGTCATGCAGGAGGCGCTGGAGCGCTGGCCGGAGGACATGTTCCGCGTGCAGCTGCCGCGCATCTACATGATCCTCAATGAGATGAACCGCCGCCTCTGCCAGGATCTGTGGGACGCATTCCCCGGCCAGTGGGATCGCATTGCGCAGATGTCCATCCTCGCCTACGGGCAGGTGCACATGGCCAACCTGGCCGTGGCCTATTCGCATTCGGTCAACGGCGTTTCCGCCATCCACACCGACATTTTGCGCAAGCAGACCTTCCGCGACTACGCCATGCTGCAGCCGCGCAAGTTTGTTTCCATCACCAACGGCATCACCCACCGCCGCTGGCTGATGCAGGCCAACCCCGGCCTGTCCAAATTGCTGGACGAGGCCATCGGCACTGCCTGGCGGCGCGACCCGCAGCGGCTGGAGGACTTGTTGCCCTTTGCCGACGACGCCGCTTTCCGCGAGCAGTTTGACAAGGTCAAGCACGCGAACAAGGAGCGCCTGGCGCGCTTTGTCAAGTCCCATCAGGGCGCGATCATCGACCCGAGCACGGTGTTTGATACGCAGGCCAAGCGCCTGCACGAGTACAAGCGGCAGCTGATGAACGCGCTGGGCATCCTCATGTTCTACAACCTGATCGTGGATCATCCCGAAGTGCAGTTCACGCCGCGCACCTATCTGTTCGGCGCCAAGGCTTCGCCGGGATACTACCGCGCCAAGCTGATCATCAAGCTGATCAACTCTATCGGCGAACTGGTGAAGAAGCATCCGCGCGCCTCGCAGCTGATCAACGTGGTGTTTCTGGAGAACTACTGCGTGTCGCTGGCGGAGCTGCTGATGCCGGCCACGGAGGTCTCTGAACAGCTGTCCACCGCCGGCAAGGAGGCCAGCGGCACCGGCAACATGAAGTTCATGATGAACGGCGCGGTGACCGTGGGCACCATGGACGGCGCCAACTGCGAGATCCACGACGCCGTGGGCGACGACAACATCTTCATCTTCGGCCTGCGCGCCGACGAAGTGGAAGAGGGCTATTCCAAGTATCGTGCCAGCGAGATCTACGAGACGAACCCCTCCATCCGCCGCGCCATGGATCAGCTCATCAACGGCGAGCTCTGTCCGGAGAACCATCAGCTGTTCCAGGAATTGTACCATGCCCTGCTCTTTGGCGACAACGGCGGCATGGCCGACCCTTACTTCGTGCTCAAGGATCTGCCCTCGTTCCTTTCCACGCAGCGCCGCGTGGGCGAGGCTTATCTCGACCGCGACAAGTGGCTGAAAATGGCGGTCATCAACACCGCTAAGAGCGGCGTCTTCGCCGCTGACCGCACCATCGCGGAATACAACGAGAAAATCTGGCATCTGGAGCCTTTGGAACTGTGATCTTTCACGATTCCCGCGACGCGCGCTTTCGCTTTCCCGAAGGCGCGCGTCCGTTGGGTGAAACGGTGCGTCTCTCGGTGCGGGCGGACGGCGCGAAGGCCGCTACCCTGAGACTGTGGAAGGACGGCCGCGAGTGGCGCGTGCCCATGGCGCGCGTCTCTTCCGACCCGACGCTCTTTCCCGAGCACGGCCCCCGGCATGTGGAGCGGGCGCACGCCATCTCGCCGCGGCCGGGCGAAGACATATTCACCTGCGAGGCCGCGCTGCCGGAGGATACCGGCAGTTTGTGGTATTACTTCATCCTCGAATACGACAATGGCGACGCGCTGCGCTCCGCCGCGAACTCCTCGGCGCTGGCCAACGATGATCTGCGCGCGCATCCCGTCTCGCCGCTGTATTACGGCGACGCGCGCGATCACTGCTACGGCGCGGGCGAGGTGTACGGCTGCGAGCCGCCGAGCTATCAGATCACCGTGTACGACCCCGCGGGCGAGGGGCCGGCGTGGATGCGCGAGGCGACGATGATGCAGATCATGGTCGACCGCTTCCATCGCGCGGGCGAGAAGGACAAAAAGGATCTGGCCCCGTGGTGCTACTACCATGAAAACTGGTACGACTGGCCCGACCTCAACCTGGAACTGGACGCGCAGGAGCACTCCGCCAACGACTTTTTCGGCGGCGACCTGCGCGGCATCGAGGAAAAGCTGCCCTACATCGAGAGCCTGGGCGTGACGGTTCTGTACCTGAACCCCATCTTCCGCTCGCCCTCGAACCACAAGTACGACACCGGCAACTATTTGCAGGTGGACCCCTCCTTCGGCACGGAGGAAGACCTGCGCTCTTTGTGCGCGGCGGCGAAGAAGCGCGGCATCCGCGTGATCCTCGACGGCGTGTTTTCGCACACGGGGGCGGACAGCGTCTACTTCAACAAATACGGCACCTACGGCGAGCAGACGGGCGCTTACCGCGACGAAAAGAGTCCCTACCGCGCCTGGTACCGCTTCCGCCAGTGGCCGTGCGACTACGACTGCTGGTGGGGCTTTACGACGCTGCCCAACGTCAACGAAATGGACAAGAGTTACCGCGCCTTCATCAACGGCGAGGACGGCGTGGCCGCCCACTGGATCAAGGCCGGTACCTCCGGCTGGCGGCTGGACGTGGCCGACGAATTGCCGATGCCCTTTTTGCGCGAGCTGCGCCGCCGCGTGAAGAGCACAGACGGCGAGGCGACGCTGCTGGGCGAGGTCTGGGAAGACCCGACCAACAAGATCGCTTACGGCGAGGCGCGCTGCTACTGCGCGGGCGACACGCTGGACAGCGTGATGAATTATCCCCTGCGCGAGGCGGTGCTGGCGTTTTTCACCTTCAAGATCGACGCCTATACGCTCGTGCGGCGCATCGAGGCCATGCGCGAGAGCATGCCGGCATCGTTCTTCTACTCGCTGATGAATCTCCTGGGCAGCCACGACAAGCCGCGCGCCATCAACGTACTGGCCGACTGCGGCAACATGCAGCCCGAGCGCCGCTACCGCTTCCCGCTGGAACTGACGAAGGAACAGTACGAGCGCGGCAAGCGCCGCCTGATCGCCGCCTGGACGCTGATCTGCGCCCTGCCGGGCATGCCCTGCATCTACTACGGCGACGAGGCCGGGCTGACCGGCATGGCCGACCCCTTCTGCCGCAAGACCTTCCCCTGGGGCCGCGAGGACGAGGAATTGACGGAAAAGATGCGCGAACAGTCGCTCAAGCGCCGCAACTCCCCCGCCCTGCGCACGGGCGACATGCGCATCTACGCCGAGAGCGCCGACGCGCTGGTGGTGGAGCGCTTCATCGAACACGGACAGGACGTGTTTGGCAACAGCGCCAAGGACGAGCGCGTGCGCGTGCGCATCGACCGCAAGGGGCTGTAAGAGACTTTCCCAAAACGCCACGCGCCCGGTATGGCACCGGGCGCGCGGTCTTTATTTTGGCTCGTTTCGCGACTTCGCGCGCTTGGCGGAGGGGATGATCTGCTCGTGGAAGAAGTAGTTGACCACCAGCGGCGGGGCTTCGAAGGGGCGGCGGATGGAATCGTCGTCGCGCACGTAGGGCAGTCCTTCGGCGGCGGCGAAAGCGCGGATCTCCTCGTCCAGAGCCGCCCAGTAGCCGCGGTCGCCGTGGATGTATACAGCCTCGTAGAGGGGCGCAAGGGAGGGATAGCGCGCGGCGATGTAGTCGAGGATGGTCTTTTTGTAGCCGCCGCGCAGGTTGAGGTTCTCCAGCCAGATGAGATTGCACTGGTCTTTGGCGCGGCGGATGATGGCGGACACGTCGGTGATGCCGGGAAAGATGGGCGAGATGAAGCAGGTGGTGCGCACGCCGGCCTCGTGGAAGGCGCGCATGGCCTCGAGGCGGCGCGCGATGGGGGCGGCATCGTCCATATCCCGGCGGAAAGATTCGTCCAGCGTGTTGATTGACCACGAGACGCGGGCATTGGGGAACGTGCGGATGAGGTCGAGGTCGCGCAGCACGAGGTCGGACTTGGTGGCGATGCTCACCGCGCAGCCGCTGCCCCGCATCTGTTCAAGCAGCGCGCGCGTGCGGCCATGCTCCGCCTCCAAGGGCTGATAGGGGTCGGTGACGGAGCCGAAAAACAGCTCCTTGCCGGCGTATCTGCCCGGGTTTTGGATGGGCGGCCAGTGCTTGACGTCCACAAAGCCGCCCCACGGCTCGGGATGGTTCGTGAAGCGCTTCATGAAAGAGGCGTAGCAGTACTTGCAACCGTGGGCGCAGCCGACATAGGGGTTAACGGAATAATCGGCCACGGGAAGGTTGGACTTGGTGAGCACGCTCTTGACTTCGACATCTCGGACAATGGGTTCCATGCTATCCTCCCTGCTTCAGCGCCCAAGCAGCCAGCCAATACCCGCCGCTATGCGCTCGGTGACGTTCTGAAAGTGGTTGCCCGGGGGAAATTCCAGCGCCGTGGGGATGCCCTGGGCGCGGAAATGGGCGGCCACGGCTTCGGTTTCGCGGCGCACCGTTTTCAGCACGGTGTCGCGCGCCCTGGCTTCGTGGTCGCCGAGGGAAAGGTAGAGACAGTCCGGACGGCGCGGCGGCGTGCGGGCGGAGAGGTAGTCCAGCAGGCCGGGATACCAGAGAGAGCCGGACATGCTGGCGGCGCGGGAGAATATGTCCGTTTGATAGAGCGCCCAGATGGCAAAGAGGCCGGCGAGCGAATAACCTGCGAGGCCGCGCCACGCCGGCGAAGCGGGCAGCAGCGCCTCCGCTTGGGGGAGTATGTTTTCCGTCAGCAGGGGCAGGCAATCGCCCGCGCCGCCGGAAAAGGGCCGTCCGCGCTCGAGCGCCGGGGCCGGCCACGGCGAAAGATCGCGCTCCCAGTCAAAGCCGTACACGCAGACGAGCGTGTGCGCCGGGGCGTCCGCGAGGGCTGCGCGCAGCGCTGCGGACAGGTTCTGCGGGGCGCAGAGGCAGAGCAGCGGCGCGGCGGCCGCGGCGGGATAGACCTCCGCGCGCAGGTGTTTCGCGGAAAAAACCGGCACTCCCCTTCCCCACCTTTCCTCTCCGGCGTTACCGCCATCATAGCACATCCGCTGAAAGCGGTAGACGAAGACCGCCCCCTGCGCGGAGGCGGTCAGTCGATGCGCGCGTTTTATCAGCGCTGATAGAGCAGGTCGGCGATGATGTCCATGATCTTATCGTGGCAGCCGCCGCAGCCGGTGGAGCAGTTGGTCTGCTTCTGAACGTCGTCGAAGACCTTGACCACGTCCTTGATGTTGTTTTCGCCACGAACGACATTTTCGATCTGCCCATAGCTGACCTGTTTGCAGTTGCAAATGATGGTTCCGCTCTCCATGTATCTTGCCTCCATTATGTATTTTCCGCGCCCCGCTGGCACAGGGCGCGCGATTTCCGGGCCTCAGCAGGCGTGTTTGACGCGATCCTTTTCCTCGGCGCGCTTGGCGTCGTTCCAGCGGTCGGTGGTGCCGACCAGATAACCGGTGATGCGGCGGATGCGCTGGAAATCGACAGGCTGCCAGTAGAACACCTCGCGGGCGTTCTCCTCGTCGGCGCGATAGAACTCGACGCGGCGGGCCTTGCGGTTCTGTTCCTTTTCCGCCTGCGCGATCTCGGCGCGGATGAAGTCCTCCGGGAGGTTATCCGGGTTATAGATTTCGACGTTCATGGGCAAAAATCCTCCTTTGTCAGCCATCTTGCGGAAAACCGTCTCTCCCGCGCCGGCAGCGGCCGCAGCCGCAGCTCCCGCCGCCCTCGCAGACCGCGAAAGCGCCGCCGCGGATGTGCAGCGGCCGGCCCTCGACCAGCGCCGTGACCACCTTGCGGCGGGCGCGCATGTAGATGCCGGTGACGGTGGTGCGGGCCACGTCCATGCGGCGGGCGCACTCCTCCTGCGTGAGGCCTTCGTAGTCCATCAGGCGCAGGGCCTCGAACTCGTCCACCTGCAATTCCACCGGCTGGGCAGAGGCGGCGTTCTGCGGTTCAAAGCGCGTGCAGCGCGGGGCGGCGCAGACGCGCCGGCATTTGCTCGGCCTCGGCATGGCTGCCCCTTAGCCGTGGCAATGGCCGCCGCAATCGTGGCCGTGGTGGCCGTTGCAATCGTGATGGCCGTGCTCATGGCCGTGGTGGTCGCAGGTGGCGGAGGCGGTGGCCTGCAAGGTGCCCGCCAGCAGCGCGCGGACAGCCTCGTCGGCGCTGCCCTGCACGCCCGCGTGGACGGTGATGCCCATCTGCGCAAGCGCCACGCGCGCGCCCTCGCCCATGCCGCCGCAGATCAGTTCGTCCACGCCCGCCTGCCCGAGTTGGCCGGCCAGCGCGCCGTGGCCTGCGCCGTCCCCCTCGAGGATGCGTTCGGACCGGATCGCGCCGTTCTCCACCTCGTAGAGCTTGAACTGACGGGTATGGCCAAAGTGCTGAAAGACGTTTCCATTTTCATAGGTAACCGCGATCTTCATGTTTGAAACCTCCATTTTTGACATATGTTATTTATAAACACAGTTTAGCACGGGGCGGCGGCTTTGTCAAGCCCCGAAAAATTTTCCCCCACGCGTGTTTCAAAAATGCGCAAAGCGGGTATCTAAAAAATATCATGGCTGGCCGATGGGCCGGAAAGGGAGATACGCATGAAGAAATACACTTGCACGGTTTGCGGTTGGGTATACGACGAAGCGGCCGGCGACCCGGACAACGGCATCGCCCCCGGCACCAAGTGGGAAGACCTGCCCGAGGATTTCGTTTGCCCCCTGTGCGGCGTGGGCAAGGATCAGTTTGAAGAGGCCTGACGGCGCGAAAAAAATGGACGCTCTCTGTGAGGGCGTCCGTTTTTTATGTCTTTTCCGGCCAGGGCACGGGAAGCATGCCCATCTGGCCGCGCATGTCGAACAGCAGCTCGATGAGGCTTTTGCGGTAAGGGATGAAGACGTCCGCGTCGATCATTTGCAGCACTTCCTCGCACGCGGCCCAGCGGACGTCCATGACCTCGTCTGCCTGCAGGCGCAGGTTTTGCACGTCTACATCGCGCTCGATGAGGTAGAGGTCGTCAAAGCCGCGGGAAAAGTTGATGGTCAGCGCCGGACGCACGCCCTCGATGGCGGGATCAAAGCCCAGTTCCTCCTGCGTTTCCCGGATGGCCGCCTGACGGCTGGTTTCCCCGGCGAGCGCGCAGCCGCCGGCACTGAGATCCCATCTGCCCGGCCAGGCGGCCTTCGTCTTTTGCCGCCGCTGGATCAGCATGCGGCCCCGCGCGTCGAAGACGCAGACGTGGACGACCAGATGCAACCCGCCGTCGGGAAAACCGCCGAAGCGCTCGGCCACCTGCCCGGTGGGGCGGCGCTCCTCATCGTACATGTCCAGATATTCCATGATTGGGTCAGACCCCCTTGAGCGCGAAGCCGTAGTCGAACATGCGGCCGGCGTCCGTCCAGCGGTTCGTACCCGTGGAGCCGCTTTTGAAGATGACGGCGATCAATTCCACGCCGTCGCGTTCAGCGGCGCAGACGAAGCAGTAGCCCGCGGCCGAGGTATAGCCCGTCTTGCCGCCGACGGCGTCGGGATAGTAGTATTCCGAATCGGCGTCGAAGATGAGATAGCTGCATTGCAGCGTGCGCGCGGCGCGGGCGCTGGTGGCGGGCACCTCATAGGTATGGGTGGTAAAGACCTCGCGGAACTGCTCGTTTTGCAGGGCATAGCGGGTCAATGTTGCCATGTCCTCGGCGGTGGTATAGTGCGTCTGGCTCTGGTAGCCGTGGGGATTGTCGTAATGCGTTCCGGAAAGGCCCAGTTCCTGTGCCTTTTCATTCATGCGCTCGACAAAGGCATCTACCGAGCCGGCGGTGAGGGTGGCGATGGCGTTGGCGGCGTCGTTGCCGGAGCGGATCATCAGGCCGTAGAGCAGGTCTTTGTAGCGCAGGCGTTCGCCGGGAGCCACCGGCATGCGCGAGGAGTCGCCCGGCACCTGACCGGCCGAGGAGGGCGTAGTGACCATCTCGTCAAAGCCGCCGCGCTCGAGGCCGAGAAGAAGCGTCATGATCTTGGTGGTGCTGGCGGGGTACATGCGCTCGGAGGCGTTTTTATCAAGCAGCACCTCGCCGCTGCCCGCGTCAATGAGCACGGCGGCCTGCGCGTAGAGGTTGCCCGGCTTGAGGGAAAGGGGATTCTGGTCGTTGTACATCGTGGGCGTGCTGATCTCAAAGCCGAGGAGTTCGGAATAGAGATAGTGCAGCGTCGTTTCATCCGCCTCGCCGTTGGCGGCGACGCCCTCCACGCCGTTGTCGATGAGCATTTGCTGGAAGGCGCGCACGGCGTCGGCGGTGTTTTGGCCGTACGTGCCGTCGGCGGCGCCGAAGAGATAGCCCAGGTCGATGAGGCGGCGCTGGGCGCGGCGCACGTAGCCGTTTTTGTCGCCCTCCTTGAGGGCGTAATCGGCGTCGGCGACCTCATCGTTGAACAGCAGCGTCTGCGTGGCCTCGTCGGCGACGCCGTCGCCGCGCAGATTGTAGCCGCGCTGGCGGAAGAATGTCTGGAAATCCGTGACCGCCTCGACGGTCTTGGGGCCGTAATCCCCGTCCGGCTGTATGCTCAAAAAGCCCAGATAGTAAAGGCGCTGTTGCAGGCGCTCCACCGACTCGCCCTTGGCGCCGGCGCTCAGTTCCTCGGCGCAGGCGCAGCCAAGAAGCAGCAAAAGCGCGAGCAGAAGCGCGCAGACACGCTTTATATCCTTCATTTGTACACGCGCGCGAACGCGCATCCCTCCGCATCACATTTGATCTCCCCAACCCTGGGGGCATGGTATCATTATAACACAAACGCCCTTCGCCGTGCGCTGGGAATTATTAAGAAGTGATGAATTCCCCAAGGCCGGGGAATGAAGTTTTTTGTCCGCGGACGCAAAACGCGCCCTCTTCCCCGCGGGAGAGGGCGCGCTTTGAATTGGCGGTCAGATCGTTTCGATCTTGATGAGGTTGGTGTTGCCGCTGCGGCCGGTGGTGGCGCCGGCGGTGATGACGATGCGGTCGCCGCTCTTGAGGTCGAGCATCTTGCGAGCGAGGCGCTTGGCGGAATAGAAGAGCACTTCCGTGGAATCAAGCGTTTCGCACATCACCGGCGTCACGCCCCAGGAGAGGGCCAGTTTGCGCCAGGTCTTTTCGCTGGTGGTGATGCCGAGGATGTCCACCGGAGAGCGGA
>LHCFC04200__coassemble_305_pt1 | contig 37903 bp, 31 predicted proteins | sample LHCFC04200__metabat2_high_PE_065 | metagenome-assembled genome bin LHCFC04200
CTGCTCTGTACTGGTTGTAGATGATCTTCCTTCGGTACTTTGGCGCAAATACTACATGATACTTGCACACCCACTTGGTATGCGACAGACTGTTTGTCTGGTTTGCCATACATCTCACCTTTCTTGAGGCAATAGGCCTGAACAACTTTATTGCACCTCGGAAAGCGCTTTCCTGGTTTAACTTTTTGTTATCTCACCCGTATAGCGGGTGGTTCTCTGTTTCGCTTCGCTCAACTGTCTAAAGGCACGAATCAAGTGGGGGGGCAAGCAGAAAACCGCTTGTACCCGCCAATCAGTATCATAATCTACGCATATGGGACTGGCTCAACGAGCAGGGTGTAAAGAACGCACGGGGTTCAAAGGATATCGTTCGAAAATGGATCACCGTAATCTTATATTAAGAATTGCATTATATTTTCCGAAACTAAAGGCTTGCTTATCGCTCTATTTGCATATATAATAAACCTAACAAGCGTGGAGGGAAAAAATCATGGCCAAAATGTCGGATATTGCTGCTGCGGTAGGTGTGAGCGTTTCCACGGTTTCGCGCGTAATGAACAACAGTTCCGCAATCAGCGCGGAAACGCGTGGCAAAATTCTGGAGGCAGCTCAACGCTTGGGCTATCACCGACGGCCTGAGCCGTTGATTCCCTCAAGGGCGAACAACGTCGCTGGGATAATCGTTCCAGATATGATGTCCGACTATTACGCGCGTTTTCTGCACGCGACGGTGGAAAAATTTGAGCAGAAATCGCTTTCCGCGCTGGTGGCCATTTCTCATTTTAACCCGGAAGAGGCCATTCACGCCGTAAAGCAAATGTACCGTTGCCGGGTCAAATGTCTGTTGATTATCATTGACGATTGTGAAACCGTATCCAACCGCTTGCTTACGGTTGTGCATGATACTCATCTGCCCGTGATGTTTATTACCGCTTCTTACATACCGGATATGGATTTCGACTGCCTCTATGTAGACGAGGCACGAAGCAGCATTATGGCCGTAGAGCATCTGTTGCACCGGGGCTATACGGATCTTGCCTTTGTGGGAGAATTCTATACGAGGAACCGGCGCGACGTGTTTTTAAAAACCATGAAGCGCTTCAACATGCCCGTGCGCCCGGAGCTGATTCGCATCGGCACGGAGCGCGCTGAATTGGGGGGCTATTTGCGCACAAAGGAATTGCTCGCTTTGCAAAAATTGCCTGACGCTATTTATGCAAGCTATGACCAAATGGCCATTGGCGCCATTCACGCAATTCGTGAGGCTGGCTTGCGCATTCCGCAGGATATCGCCGTGATCGGATCCAATGGCATGCCCTCGTCCGGCTATATCGAGGGCGGCTTAACCACTGTTACCAGCCCGTTTGAGGAAATGGTTTCCATTGCCGTGCGCATTTTGTTGCGGCGCATGGATATGCCCTACAACCAACCTCAGCAAATCGCCATTAAGCCCATTCTTTCTGTGCGTGCAACGACATAATTTGCGTTAATTTGCATAATATTTATCTACAAATATGTGCAAATTGCGCTTGAATTTGCATGGGAATTATGCTATAATATTTTAAGAATTAAAGAGGATCTTTCATGCCAACAGGTTCTTTGCTCACGGGATATTACGAAGAACGCATTGGCAAAAAGAAGCTGGACGTATTGTACGCACAGGCAATCGTATTTGCGCAGGGTTCCGCGCGCGGCGCTTTTGGTGCTGGACTTTCTGGGAATTCGTCAGAATGGCGGGATGTCCTGCGTAAGCGAGTGGTAGGCACCGGGCTCTATGCCGCGGCAGTGTTCATTGCTTTCGCGCATACCCATACCAGTTCCGAAATAAATAGGCAGCGGCCCTGAATGATTTCTGAAGGAAAACTACGTGCGCTGACACCGCGAGGGCCGGGACAACCTGATTCTGGAAACGGGCATGGCCTTAAAGCCCTTGTGGCAGAGGTGCGCGGATTTTGGTGTGTCGGGACGCTCCAAGCAGTACGCTTTGAACATGGCGGCCCTAGCCCACCGGCGAGCGCAGCCAGCCGGCATCCTTGGCGAGGCGTTTACGGAGGCGCGCAGGCGGATCAAGGCACACGTCTCATATAGGATGCAGCTATCGCAGGTATTTGCAATGGATATGAGGGATATTGCCCAACCAAAGGTGCCTTTGAATAAGGTTATGCGGCGTTCAGTTCATGTTTTAAGGCCAGCGCCGCCGAGAACATTGTCGAGGCTATATTGGAGTTGATTTGTACAATAAAAGATGGGTAAGATTGTTTGCGGTCATCAACGTGATGCTTGTTTTGCGCGACCATCTGACGCCAGAGGGCCTCGATCTTGAACATGGACGGCAAGATCGCGGCCTTGGGCGAATAGCGAACGCGGATTGGGAATGTCTTCAGCGATGCGTCTTTTAACCCCTCACCGGCCATGTCTCTAAAAGGCAAGGGCGAGTTGCGTCTCGAATACGACGCGGATATCGCCGTTGTTGATCACTGGATGAACGTACAAAACGTGGTTTTGAAGGGAGAACTTGTGACATGAGTCAATTGATTTTTGATCCGCCAACGGATTTCGCCTTCAAGTGTTCCGACTATGTTCCCTTTAAGGACCGAGAATTGTGTGAGCGGCTGCGCAAAATCAGCGGCAAGGATTTGGAAAAACACCCAAATCCAGACTTCGACATCCGGGTAATGTTAAATCCGCATCCTGTATTGATTGCCACGCTGTTTGCACGCATCAAGGCTTCCGACGACGCGGACAAAAAATGCACGTTGATCCTGGGCAACCCAGAGCCCGAAACATATATCCCGCTCGCGCAATTGATCAACTATCATCGCGTGAATTGCCGCAACGTACACCTGTTTGCGATGGACGAATGGGCGGACGACCAGGGTAATATTGCCCCGGAGACGTACAAGGCCGGGTTTGCCCATTCGATGCTCAAGTATCTCTGGGCGCAAATCGACGAGGACTTGCGCATGCCCTTGGAAAATGTTCACTATCCGACCAACAAGAATATATCCTGCTATTCCCAAATGATCGCCGAATGTGGAGACGGGGGCGCGGATCTTTGCTCTTCCTCTCCGGGATGGACGGGCCACATGGCCTTCATCGACCCGGTGGAGGAGTTTATGAACGTAAACAGCATGGAGGAGTACCTCCAGCAGGAAGCGCGCATTGTGCCGCTCCATCCGCTGACGGTGGCGCAAAACTCCCTTCACGGAGTGTTCGGGCAATCGGGATATATACAGGATGTGCCGCCTAAGGCCGCGACGATTGGGCCGGTAGACGTACTCCGCTCCCGCGAGCGCATCGAGGTACACGCGCTTTTGACCAACAATACCTTCTCATCCTGGCAGAGAATGACTTCCCGACTGGTACTGCACGGCCCGGTATGCCCGCAGGTTCCCAGCTCAATGCTGCAGCTGATGAAAACGCTGGTGCTCGTTTCTGAGGAAATCGCCGCGCCCTTTGCGTGTTGGGAAAAGGTCGGGTACTGAGGCTTTGGCCGGCGGCGCGGCCGCCGGCAGGAAGGATGGATCAATGATCTCATGTACGGAATTCATACCCGCGTATAGCGAGCTGTTCTCCTTCCTTGACGAGCGCTACGGCTTTGCGGAAGTAGAACGCTTCTGGGCGGATGTCTTCGATCCCGGCCGAAACGGCATTTTGAACCGCAAGGTAGAAGCGGCGGGGCTGCGGGGATGTTATGAATATTGGAGCTATTCCCTGAATGAGGAAGCCGCCGATTTTGTGTTGATGCTTAACGAGGCCGACGGCTGGTTCCACATAGAAATGCGACTCTGCCCTTCCAAAAGCCGACTGCTCAGCCTTGAGCATATGCGCCCCTACGAGCGGTACTGCCTCCATTGCGATTTATACCGGAAAACCATTGAAGCGCACGGTTTATGCTATGATTATGATTTTACCAAATGTGACCGTGCCCAGTGCAATATGCTCATTTACGACCCGCGCAAGTACAACGGTCGGCGCGTGATTACCCCTGAAACGCTGGTCATGGAGCGTCGCGCCCAGGACAATAAATATTTGCACCGCGAATTTCACAACTACATGAATATGGGCGTTGAATATTTGGGGAACCGCTTTGGCGAAGATGCCGTATGCGCTTATCTGAGCCACTTTGCGCGCAATTACTACGCGCCGCTGATCGAGCGCGTGCGCGCTCAGGGTTTTTCCGCACTGTGCTGGCACATCAAGCAGACATACCGCTTGGAGGAAGCGGAAGAGGTTGTGCGTATTGACCAGGAGCCGCATGCCTTGCGCGTGCGGGTGGACGCGTGCCCAGCGGTCAGCTATCTTAAAAAAGCGGGATGGACGCCGTCGCGCTGGTTTGGCGAAACTACTCGCACGGTAATGCAGACCATTGCGCAGGAGGCGGGCCTTGCCTTTGAAATGGAGCGCTATGACCGCGAAAGTGGTGCCGCGGCGTATCGCTTTACGCTCAATGAAGGGTAGGCCGTATGAAGTTTTATAGCCCGGTGGGCTGGAATCGCCCCGTTCGCCTGTGCGAGGAAACGCGCCTCTTTGCGCAGGAATCGCTGGGCGGCCGCTATGGGAAGGAAGCGCTGAAAACCCCGGCCGTCTCGTTGGACGATGTTGAGGGCTTTGCAGACCTTCCCCCGGCGCGGCAATATGCTCTGGCTATTTTGCGCATTGCCGAACAATGCCCGCTCATTTTCCCGGAGCACTGCCTGCTGGCGGGCGGTGCGACGCTGGGAATGGCGATTGACCATCAGGTTCCGGCCACCTATCGGGGGCAGCCTGTCTTTCGCAGCATATCGCATACGACGCTTGGTTTCGGCCGCGCCTTGAAGCTTGGTCTGCGCTCTTACGAGGAGCAAATTCGCGACCGCCTTGCTGGCGGGAACCTGGAAGAGTCACAGCGGGACGTCCTGGAAGGTATGGCCGCGTCGCTTCAGGCGCTGAGAGTTTACTGCGCCCGGCTTCGTGTCAGTTTAAACGCCCTCCGCCCTACTGCTCCCGTACACGTTAGCGCGATTTTGGCGAACTTGGAAATTTGTCCCTGGGAGCCGCCGCAGACATTTTATCAGGCGGTACAATCGCTATGGCTCATGTTCAGCTTTTGCCGCCTGGCGGGAAACTGGCCCGGCTTGGGACGCGTAGATCAAATGCTGGGGCCGTATCTTGCGCGGGATTTGCGCCGGGGTGAAATCAATTTGGATCAGGCCAGGGAAATCCTCGCGCACTTTTTCATCAAGGGTTGCGAATGGATCACCTTGCAAAAGACACAGAGCGGAGACGCCCAGCATTATCAAAATATTGTGCTGGCGGGTACTGACGAAAACGGTGGCGAAGTGGCAAACGAGGTTACGCGTCTGATTCTGGAAGTTGTGGAGGAACTGCCCATCGGGGATTTTCCCATCGCCGTTCGCATGAACCGGAACAGTCCTGGCTGGCTGGTGGATTTGACCGCGCGCGTTATAGCTTTCGGTGGCGGTGTCGTGGCGGTATACAACGAAGAAAAAGTGATTCAATCTCTGGAGAAATTTGGCTATCCTGCGCGGGTTGCCCGGCGGTTTGCCAACGACGGCTGCTGGGAGGTGCAAATTCCCGGAGAAACCAGCTTTATGTACTATCCCTTTGATGGCTACTATCTGTTGCAAACGGAAGTGCTGGGGCTGGATGGGCGGTCGGTTCCCGAATATGCCTGCTTTGAGGAAGTTTACGATGCTTGGCTCCACGCTTTGGAACGGTTCTTATGCGCGCTGCAGGAAACCGAGCTGGATCGGGGGTTTGAAGACGGCCGCCCCTGCTGCGTGGTGGATCTGTTTGAAGAAGATTGCATTGGCCGCGGCCGCGGTTATCTCAGCGGCGGGCCCCGTTACCGCGTGTACGCGCCGCATTTGGGCGGATTTGCCGATATCGTCAATTCCCTGTACGCGATTTCCAAATGGGTATATGAGGAAAAACGCTTCCGCTTTTCGGAACTGATGCAGATGGTGCGCGAAAACTGGAATGGGCATGAACTGGTCATGCGCATGCTGCGCAACGACGGCGGCTACTTCGGCAACGACAATCCCGCCTGCGACGCGTTGGCCGCGCGGTTGCTGCGCGATTATGCCCGCCTTGCATGCCGCAAGGCGGAGAGTGGCGTACTGCAACCCCCGGGGATAAGCACTTTCGGGCGGCAAATCGCCTGGAAAGACGAGCGCTTCGCCCATGTTCACGGGCACCGGCGGGGCGAGGTGCTTGCCAACAACACAGGCCCAACGCCATCCAGCGACCGGGCGGGCGTAACGGCGCTTTTGCGTTCCTATTGTTCGCTTCCCCTGGAATTGCTGCCCAACGGCGCCGCGCTGGAGGTCAAGCTCAGCGCCACGGTGCTTGGCGAGGAAGCGGACGCCCCGGAAATTCTGGGCTCCTTGCTGCGCGGGTTTGTGGAACTGGGCGGGTACTTTTTGCAACTGGATATCGCCGACGACAGTGTGCTGCGCGATGCGCAGGAGCATCCGGAGCGCTATGAAAACCTGTGTGTGCGCGTATCGGGCTGGTCGGCCCGGTTTGTGACGTTGAGCCGGGAGTGGCAGCAAATGATCCTTGAGCGCACCACGCAAAAACGATGACGGCCGTGCGCGGGCTGATTGCCGAAGTGCAGCGCTTCAGCATCCACGATGGGCCAGGCATACGCACCACGATATTTTTAAAGGGCTGCCCGCTGCGTTGCTTTTGGTGTCACAATCCGGAAGGACAACTGGCCCATCCCCAAGTTTGCTACGCGGCCGGACAGTGCGTGCGGTGCGGCGCCTGCGCCGCGATTTGCGGTTGCCATACGCTAAAGGCGGACGCGCATCTTTTCGACGCCACACATTGCCGGTTTTGCCTGCGGTGCGTTGAAGTTTGCCCCGTGGGCGCGCTTACGGTCTGCGGCCGGGAGATTTCTGCCGTGGAAGCCGTAAGCGCGGCCGAACGGGACCGCCCCTTTTACGGCGCGCGGGGAGGGCTGACGCTTTCCGGCGGGGAGCCTATGGCGCAGCCGGAATTCGCGCTGGAAGTTCTTGCGCTGGCGCGTTCGCGCGGGATCCATACCTGTATCCAGACAAGCGGCGCTTTTTCCCCCGCATGGGCGGAAAAGCTCGCCGGGGTGTGCGACTTGATCTTCTTCGACCTGAAAGACACCGATCCGCAGCGGCATTTGCGCAATACGGGCGTTTCCAACGGCGTTATTCTGCAAAACCTTCGCCTTTTGGACGCATTGAAAGCGCGCGTAGTGGTAAAGTGCATTCTGCTTTCGGGGGTGAACGATACGCCGCAGCACCTGGCCGCGCTGGCGGATTTGCGGAGGGAGCTGCGCCATCTCGCCGGGATGCAGGTGTTTTCATGGCACATGTTTGGACGGGCAAAGCGGGAAACGCTGGGCATGTCCGGCGATGGTGGCACCGATTACCGCGTATGCCCGGAAACGCTCAGGTGCTGGCAGGAGGCCCTTGACCGCGCCACCGCAAAGCGCTGAAGCGGCGCAGAAAATCACACAAAGGAGACGGCTTTATGAAACTTGACCGCGGCTTTTACACCGCCTTGGGCACGCCTCTGGATGCAGATGGTCGCGTCCTGGCCAGGAGCCTTTGCGACGAAATTGAGCGCATGACGGCTGCCGGAACGTCGGGCCTGCTGCTGCTGGGGAGCATGGGCATGCAACCTGCGGTGGCGCCTGACGAATGCGCGGCCGCGGCAAAAATCGCCGCTTGTCAAAACGCCGGGCGGACACCGCTGTTTGTAGGCGTGATGGACAATAGCATAAGGGCCGTGTGCGCGCGCATCGACGCGCTGCGCGGGCTGCCGGTAGATGGTGTGGTGCTCACGCCACCCTACTACTATGGCGTCGCTCCAGAGGCACTGCGCAACTTTTATCACAGCGTTGCGGATTTTTCTCCGTTCCCTGTATTCCTCTACGACCTTCCCGTGGCGACCAAAATCAAGTTGACCTACCCGATGGTGGCGCAATTGCAAAAGCATCCCAATATCCGCGGGATCAAGACGGCAGACCTGCCGATGATTCTGGAGCTTCAGACGGACGCGGCGGTCAAAAAGGACTTCACCGCTTTTTACAGCGGTTTGGACACGGTGCATGTGGGCGTGCAAAACGGCGTGTGCCGCTATCTGGACGGAATGTTTTCCTGCGCGCCGCGCACCGCGCAGGCAATGGAAGGCTGGTTTGCGCGCGGAAAGCCGCAAGAGGGCCTTGCAGAGCTTCGCGGCATTCTATCGCTGCGGGACACAATGGCCTCCTTCGGCATCTTTTCGGCCTATACGGCGGTCATGAATCTGTTGGGCATTCCTGGACGCTTTGCCCCGGATTATGAGTGTGAAATTACCCCCGGACAGCGCGAAATTTTGCGTTCAAAACTGCAAGCCTTGCGGGAACTGTGAGCGCGGAAAGGAGAAAGACATGATTCGCGTACTGGAAGCCCCCCGCCCCATTCTGAGGACATCCTTAGAAACGATGTTCCCCTGCTTGGTTGAAGTTGAGGATGGCACGCTGCTGGCCTGTTTTACAATGGGAACAGAAATGGACAGTGCCGACAGCCTGACTCACCTATGCCGCAGCAGCGATGGCGGACGCACATGGTCGCAGCCGCAGCCGATTTTTCCGGAATTTCGCAAGATATCCCGTAGCGAAACCTCTAAAATCACCGCGCTGGGTGGAAGGCGCATCGCCGCGTTGGGCTATGCCTTTGACAGAACTGATCCCGAACGCCCTTTGGCAAACCCGCAAACCGGCGGAATGCAGGAAGATATAGTGATTTGGGCCGTTTCCGAGGACGCCGGATGCACCTGGAGTGCGCCGCGAGAGATACGTTGCAAGTGGGGAGCGCATGTCGAGGCCTCCGCGCCGTTGACGGTGTTGAGGGATGGCAGCTGGATTTCCCCGGTGGCCGGGTTCCCGGACTGGGACGGCAAAATGCTTTCCCGTGCATGCGGCCGCGTAATTCGTTCCTTTGATCAGGGGAACACTTGGAACGACGACGTGGTATGCATGGCGTTTCCCGATGCGCAGATCAGTTGTTATGAGCAACGCCTTTGCCAGCTCGATTCCGGCGCGATTGTCGTAATCGGCTGGAATGAGGATTTGCGTGGGGGGAACCTTTTGCGCAATCATTTTACCGCTTCGTTTGACAATGGCGCTTCGTTCACGCCGCCAAAGCCGACGGGGATTGCCGGCCAAGCTGCTTCATTATGTGCTCTGGGAGGCGAACGGTTGCTCGCTTTGCACGCAGTGAGGCGGGACACGAATCGGCCCGGCGTATACGCCTGTGAAATTGATTTCAGTGGCGGCGTTTGGCACGAGATCGACCGAAAAATCGTTTGGGAGCCTTCCGCGCCTCTGACCAGGAGCGCGGATGCCGCGGAAATCTTTGCTTATTTGAAGTTTGGCCAGCCTAGCGCACTGCGTTTGCGCTCCGGCGAAATTATCATGGCGTTTTGGGCGGAAGAGGCGGGCCAAAAGCGCTGTTTGACGATGCGCCTGGCGGTAGATTGACCATGCTGCGCCGTGAAATGAACTTGGCTTGGACACTGCGGGGGGATATATTGGTGGTAGGCGCCGGCCTTGCGGGGCTGCGCGCCGCGCGGGATTGCGCCGCCGCCGGGTTGGAAGTGATCCTGCTTTCCAAGGGCGATCTCTGTTCCGGAGCAAGCTTTTATCCCTTGGCGGATGGTCTGGGCTCGCAGCTTCCCAGCAACGACGCGGACAAAGCGCTCTATCTTTCCGAGCTTCTGGAGGCCGGCGCAGGCTGCGGCGATCCGGAACTGGGCGCGTTGCTGATTGAAAATATCTGGCAGGAAACGCGCCGCCTCCACGAAATCGGCATCGAATATGGTTTTTGTTCCGGACGGGCCGCGTGCTTTGCTCGCCGGGAGCGAACGCTCAGCTTTTGGTCGGACTGGCCCAAAATACGACGCGCGTGCACAAATATTTTTTCCGAGATCCCGAATTTACGCTTGCTGGCGCATTGCGACCTTCTGCGTCTGAACGCGCAAAATGGCCGCGTTGCTGGCGCGCTGGTATGTGATCGGAGCGGCTGCGTGGGCTATGTGGCAACGGGCGCGGTTATTCTGGCAACTGGAGGCTATTGCGGCCTGTACCAGCATAGACTGAATCCCGCCGACGTGTGCGGTATTGGCCATAGCGCGGCTCTGGACGTGGGCGCGGACGCGGTGAATTTGGAATTTCTGCAGTTTGTTCCCGGATTGACGGATCCGAAATACGCGCTCCTTTTTTCCGAAACATCCTTGCTGCACTGCAACGGCGTATTCGACAGCGCGGGTAATCCGGCGCTCGCGGAATACCTGCCGCCGAGTATAAGCGTTGAAGACTGTCTGAAGGCGCGTTCGGCGCACGCCCCGTTCACTTCGGCGGATATTTCCAAGTGGTTTGACCTGGCAATTCTGGATTTTGTACGCAAAACGGGATCGGAGCGCGGCTTGACGCTTACCTTTGACCCGGCGTTTAACGAGGATACGAACCCTTATATGACGATGACGCGCGAATTTTACCGCGCGCACGGCATCGACTTGCCTACGCAGCCGGTTTCAATTCTTCCTTTCGCGCACTGCGCAAACGGCGGCATCCGCATCGACCGCGACGGCGCGACCCGCGTTCCGGGGCTTTACGCGGCCGGGGAGGTCGCGGGCGGCGTTCATGGGGCAGACCGGCTCGGCGGGGTAGCCACGGCCGCGTGCCTGGTCTTCGGCGCGCGCGCCGCGCAGGCGGTCATTCGCGCAAACAGCCCGATTCCTCCGTCAGACGGGGAGCGCGCCCTGCGGGAAATGCTGGAATGGATGAAGGGCGATAGCGCGGCGGCGCCCGGAGAAATCCTGGATTTTCTGGCGCGGGAAATGTATGCCCAAGCAGGGATCCTGCGTGAAGAAGAGGGCCTGGAAGCGTTGCTTGAAAAAATCGTCAGCCTGCGCGCCTCTTACAACGCCGCCGCCTTTATGCGCGCGGGGGAAGTAAAACTCGCCGCGAAAGCGTTTCACGCTTTGCGCACATGCGAGGCGGCGGTGCGCGCCATGCTGCTGCGCCGCGAAAGCCGCGGTGGCCATTACCGCGCGGATTTTCCGGCGTGCGACGATCGTCTATTGGGAAAGCGTGTACATGTGCAGGAGGCAAACGGGACACTGTCCGCCTATTGGGAATCTCTGCGCCCTTGTCCCGCCCCAGCATGAGGCCGCGACGGAAATTGATGCGGTTCGGAACGTGCCGCATTTATGGAAACGAAAGGAAGGAGTGTTTTTCAATGACCAAAAGATTTACCGCACTACTGATTTGTCTGCTGCTGGTGGTGACGTCGTTTGGAGGATTGGGTGCCTTTGCGCAGGAAGACTCTGCAAAGACCATCACAATTTCCAATGATTATGCCGTGACCGAAGGAAAATCGACGTGGGTGGACTACCTTCCCTCTACAAACCTGATGTACCGTGCCTTGCTGCTGGCTGACCATAACCTTCAGGTGATCGGCGGAGACCTGGCGGAGGAATACACGGTTTCGGAAGACGGCTGCACATTGACATTCACCCTGAAGGAAGGGTTAAAGTGGTCTGACGGTGAAGATCTGACGATGGACGATGTGCTCTGGAGTTTTGAAATCGCGCCGCAAACGCAAATCAACGCAACCTATACCGCCGCGTTCAGCTATATTGAGAGCGTGACCGCGGAGGGCAATGTATTAACCATTCAGCTCACGCAGCCCTATGTGGACTTTTTGCCGACGATGGCGCAGTTTGCCATTCTGCCGGAGCACTGCTTTGAGGGCGTGGACCCCGCCGAGGTTTCCACTTACGCGGATTACTGGGAGTTCAACCCCGTCTGTTCCGGCATGATGCACCAAACGGAAATTGTGCAGGACGAATACGTCGTGCTTGAGGTCAACCCGTACTACGAGGGCCCAAAACCCAACATTGAGCGCATTGTCGTGCGGTGCACGCAGGATCTTTCCGTCGAGGCGCAGGCCGGCGCCCTGGATATGTTCTTCTCCTCTTCTGCGGACGTATATGAAGTGGTAAGCGCGTTGGATACCTATTCCATACATAACGCCGTGTTCCCGTATTTCCGCATGTGCCTGTTCAACGTTTCCGGCAACGACGGCAACGTAAACGAATACATGAACGATCCGCGCATCCGCCAGGCCATAACCTACGGCGTGGACTGGAAGAGCATTGTGGAAAGCACCTTTGGCGAGCGCGCGATGGTGACCACAACGGGCGTGGCGGCCACGGACCCGGTGTATATCGGCGAGCAGTACAGCTACGATCCCGACAGGGCCAGGCAGCTTCTGGAAGAGGCCGGATATGATTTCAGCCACGAATTCCGCCTGCTTTACTACTACACCGACCAGACCACCATCGATATCATCGACGCCGTGGTTTACTACCTCAGCGAGCTGGGCATTCAGGCCCGTCCGATCCTCTCGCAAAACATCGCCGCCGACGTTTACGAGGTGCGCGATTGGGATATGTGCTATTGCGGGTTGGCCTCGTTCTCCAACCTCAACTGGTACAACGAGTATATCGACGAAGTGTATATGGGCAAGCTGATGAGCCAGGCCAACACGGAATTTGCCGCCCTGATGGAGGAGCTGACCTCGGCCTTTGATGCAGACGTTGCCAACGATATTTACCGTCAATTGCAGGAGCTGGAGGTGGAAACCCGCTATAAGTTCCCGGTTTGCACGCTGAACTACCAGGGCTACTTCAGCAACCGCATCCAGCTTCCCGAAGGCGTGGAATTTGGCAACGTGTCCTACCACTACGACATTGACTTTGCCAACTGGGATATTGCCGAATAAGGCTTATACCGCAGCGCGCCGTTTCCCCTGCCTGCCGGGCGACGGCGCGCCGCTCCTTCCAGTTTTCGCAGCGCCCAGAAAGAAGGTGGATTCACGTGCTCAAATTTATCTTCAGAAAAGTGATCCGCATGGTTGCCATGCTCCTGCTGATTAGCTTTCTGATTTTTGTGGGACTAAATTTGACGGGCGTAGACCCAATCAGTTATATGATGTCTCCGGGTTCCTACAACGCCGAAACCGTTGAGCGTATACGTGAGCTGCGGGGACTTAACGACCCATTGCTCATTCGCTATTTTCGCTGGATCGGCGATATGGCGCGAGGCGATTTTGGATATAGCCTGAGCAACGGTGCCAGCATCGCCGATATGCTGGCGCGAAAATTACCCGCTACACTTGAACTGGCGATATGCTCCTTGGTACTTTCCAGCGTAATTGGAATCCTCATTGGAATCATATCTGCCGTATGGCAAAACGGCTTCCTGGATTATCTCACGCGTGCCCTTGCCGTCATCGGCAACTCGTTGCCAGCATATTTCATCGGCCTGTTTCTTTTGCAAATGTTCGCGATCAAGCTCGGATGGTTTCCTCCCAGCGGGCGCACCAATGCGGCGATGCCCAACGCAAATATATTTCAGCGCTGGGAATACCTAGCGCTTCCGGTCATCGCCCAGACGATTGGCATGTGTGGCAATGTAATGCGCTATACGCGCAATACGATGCTTGACGTGGCCAACCGGGAGTTTGTCAAAACGGCCCGTAGCAAGGGCCTGCCGGAATGGAAAATTCAGATAAAGCATGTTTTTCGCAACAGCATGCGCCCGGTCATGGTGACGATTATGCTCCGCTTGACCATGCTGGTGGGCGGCTCCGTCGCCATTGAAACTGTCTTTAACTGGCCTGGAATCGGCATGGAATTAACGGCGGCGATTACCTCCAATGATTATCCGGTCGTCATGGTCATTACGCTGATGATCGCCGCGGTATTGTTGATCGCCAGTTTCCTGATCGATATTTTTACGGCTGTGCTGGATCCACGTGTGCATCTGGACGTCTGAGCCGCAGCGGTAAGGACGCCGGGGCGAACGACGCGTTTGATCCCGATAAATGCTTTATTATAACGGAAAATTGCATGGATATTGCCGCGGACGCGCGTTTTCACCGCAGCCGGCGAATGGATTTCAACGCTCCCTCCAGCGGCTTGGGTAATAAAACGCTCAGCTTTCCATGTTCCAGAAAGCGGCCGGTAACAGGAGGTGCGATATGGAAAATGTAAACAACGACAGCTTTGCTCTCATTCGCAAAAGCAAGAGCCAGGGCACTCGGCTCTGGAAAAAACGTTTGACAAAATTCATGAACAACCGGCTCGCGGTGTTGGGGCTGGCCATTATAGTAATCATGCTGCTTGCCTTTCTCTTCGCGCCGGTGTTAAGCCCTTACGATCCGCTCAAGCCGGACTTGGGCAACAAATACGCCATGCCCTCGGCGGAGCATTTGTTCGGAACGGATTCGCTGGGACGCGATATTTTTACGCGACTACTCTATGGTGGACGCACATCTGTTCTTATCGCGGTGTGCAGCAGCGTGGGTGGCTCCCTGATTGCTTTGCTGTTGGGGCTGATAGGCGGCTTTTTCGGCGGCTGGGTAGACCGCATTTTGGTACGTCTATCCGAAGTGTTTTCTACCTTTCCCCAAATTATTCTCATTATGATCGCCATGACGTTTATGGGTCAGGGCGTATGGAATGTGGTATGGATTTTTATCATCACCGGCTGGCCGGGGGAATTGCGCCTGGTGCGCGCTGAAGTGCTATCGCTTCGAGAGGAAACGTATGTGGAAGTAGCGCGCGCTTTTGGCATGAGCCGGGCCAACATCATGTTTAAGCAGATACTGCCCTCCGTGGTGACCATTCTGGTTGTAAATATTACAATGGCGATTCCCGGCTACATTCTTTCCGAATCGAGTCTGAGTTTTCTGGGAATCGGCGTGCCTTCCACGGTGCCCACTTGGGGAACGATGCTCAACGCGGCGCGTTCGACAAACGCCCTGGTCAACTACTGGTGGGTATGGGTTGTTCCCGGCCTGGCGATTTGCCTGTTTGTATTGGCGACGAATTTTCTCGGCGACGGCCTGCGCGACGTTCTGGACCCGCGGCAACAGTAAGGAGGCGGCGCCATGAGCAAGCAGATTATATTGGATGTAAAAAACCTCAATACGTCGTTCCTTGTGGAAAAAAAAGAAGTGCGCATCATCAAGGACGTCTCCTTTCAGCTTGAAAAGGGCAAGTGCCTGGCCATTGTGGGCGAGTCCGGCTGTGGGAAAAGCGTGACGATTCACTCCGTAATCCGCCTGACGCCCCGCAACGCGAAAATATGGGCCGAGCATGTGACCTTCCGCTCTTTTAAAGAGGGGCGGGAGCAGGCATACCGCTTAGATTTGATGAAGAGCACCGGCAAGGAGATTCGCGCGCTGCGCGGCCCTGAAATTGGCATGATTTTTCAGGATCCGATGGCCTCGCTCAATCCGGTCTACAAAATCGGCGATCAGATTTCCGAAGGCCTACTCCAGCACAACCCCAGAATGTCTAAAAAAGAGGCGTGGGAGCGCTCTTTGGAAATGCTCGGAAAGTTGGGGATCCCCTCGCCCCAAAAGCGCATTCACGACTATCCGCATCAACTGTCCGGGGGCATGAAGCAGCGTGTAATCATCGCCATTGCCATGATTTGTAATCCGGAATTGCTGATTGCGGACGAGCCGACCACGGCGCTGGATGTAACCATACAGGCGCAGATCATGGAATTGATGAAAAGCCTGCTGACGGAATTCCAAAAATCCCTGATCCTCATCACGCACAACATGGGCTTGGTGGCGGAAATGGCCGACGAGGTTTGCGTGATGTATATGGGCAGGATTGTGGAGCATGGAACGCTTGAGCAGATTTTCAATTCTCCCTGCCACCCCTATACGCGGGCGTTGCTTCGCTCTGTTCCGGTTATGGGAATGGAAGAGGGCGGAGAGCTGGCGACGATTCGCGGCAATACGCCCAACCCGGCGGAACTCGGCGCGGGCTGCGAGTTCGCAGACCGTTGCGACGTGGGCGGCGATCACTGCCGCCGGGCGGATATTCCGTGCTTCGAGGTCGAGCCGGGCCATCAAGTGCGCTGCCTCAACTTCAGCCACTTTGCGGAGGTGAAATGAGAATGGAGCGGCAAACGCTGTTTGAATTAAAAGACGTGCGCGTATGGTTCCCTATCCGCAGGGGCGTTCCCAAGCGGACGGTCGGCCATGTGAAGGCCGTGGACGGCATTTCCCTGAATATTTTTCACGGCGAAACGCTGGGCATCGTGGGGGAGTCCGGCTGCGGAAAGACAACTTTGGGCAAGACCATGATGAAGCTGATCCAGCCTACCGGCGGAACGCTGCTGTTTCGCCTTGAGGACGAAATGCGCGACATCAACGGCCTGAACGCCAAAGATACGCTCGCCTTCCGCAAGCGCGTGCAAATGATTTTTCAGGACCCTTATTCCGCGCTTAATCCGATGAAAAAGATCTACACCGCGTTTGAGGAACCGTTGAAGGTGCACGGTGTCGCCAGCCGCGCTAAGCGCGAGCAGATTATGTGCGAAGCCCTGAAGCTAGTGAACATACCGGCGGACTATCTTTACAAATACCCGCATGAATTTTCCGGCGGGCAACGCCAGCGCATCTGCATCGCGCGCGCGATGCAGGTCAACCCCGAAGTTCTGGTATGCGACGAGGCCGTATCCGCGCTGGATGTTTCCATTCAGGCACAGGTGCTCAACCTGATGAAGAAAATCCAGCGGGAACGCGGCCTGACGTTTGTGTTTATCGCACACGATCTGTCGGTGGTGGAATACATGAGCGACCGGATCCTGGTAATGTATTTGGGCGAGGGCATGGAATTGGCGGATGCCCGCGAATTGTGCTCAAATCCGCTGCATCCCTACACGCAATCCCTGCTTTCCGCGGTGCCCGTACCTGTTTTAAACCACAAAAAACAGCGTGTTATCCTGAAAGGCGACGTTCCCAGCCCCATCAACAAGCCGCAGGGCTGCCCCTTTCACGAGCGCTGCGCGCAGTGCATGGATATATGCCGCCGGGAAAAACCGCCGCTGCGGGAGGCCGGCGAGAATGGCCAGCATTTCGTGGCGTGCCACCTTTACGCAGAGAGATGAGGGGAGGAGAAAACCGCAATGATCGCGCTCAATGGCCGCAGAGAATTTTTTTGGGACGATTTTATCGTGGACACGGAAAAGACGACCGCCTCGCGCCGCGTGCATCACCCGGTGCGCAAAGAAGTGGCATTTTGCCATGACGCGCCTTGGGAGGGCGACGGCTGCGACTTTTTCAGCATCGTCCACGATCCGCTGCTGGGGAAATACCGCATGTATTACAATGGTTGGGAAATGCTCAACCCCGAATCCACGAAGCACACGACGCTGGATATCCATGTGTGTATGATTGAAAGCGAGGACGGCGTGCATTGGACGCGCCCGGAGCTTGGAATTCACGAGTTCAACGGCTCCACCAAAAACAATATCGTGGCCTGTGCCTCGATGTTTCCGGGCATGGTTTCCATTGACAATTTCTTTGTGATGATCGACGACAACCCCAACCGCGCCGTGCCCGAACGCTACAAGGCCGTCATGATGTATTACACCGGCGACGGAAACGGTGGCTACATCAAGAAGCTCTACGCCTTGGCCAGCGACGACGGCTGCAATTTTCGGTATTTGGGCGTCATTACTGGTACCGGGCGCTTTGATACGCTCAATACGGCGCTTTGGGATGCACAGCGCGGCCGCTATCTTTGCTACATTCGTGATTTTCATCATCCCGCGGACGCTGACGGCGTCGTCCGCGACGTTTCCTACGAGGACGAAAAAAACATCAACCAATATATTCGCGATATCCGCGTGCTCAGCTCCCCGGACTTTTTGCGCTGGAGCACGCCGCGCCGGATCGATTTTGAGGGCGCGGAGGATTATCCCCTTTACACCAACTGCGTGTTTCCCTATCCGGGAAGCCCGCATATGCTGGTGGGGCTGCCCAGCCGCTATGTAGAGCGCCGGGCCTGGAATTCCAATTTCGACCGCCTCTGCGGCGCGCAAAAGCGCCGCGCCCGCATGGGCATCGAGCCGCGGCTTGGCCTCGCCACCACAGACTGCCTGTTTATGTGTTCGCGCGACGGCGAATCTTGGCGCCGCTATGACGAGGCGTTTATGCGTCCGGGACCGGAACAGCCCATGAACTGGGTCTATGGGGATTGCTTCCCCGCCGTAGGCGTGATTCCCTCGCCTGCCGACCTGCCGGACGCGGACAGGGTGATGTCTCTGTATGTATTTGAAAACCACTGGATGGGCGTGCCCGCGAACACCGCCCGCTATGTGCTGCGGTGGGACGGCTTTGTATCGTTGTGCGCGGGCATCGCTCCGCGCAAAATCGTCACCAAGCCGTTTACCTTCACAGGCTCGGTTTTCTGCGTCAACTTTGAAACTTCCGCCCGTGGGTGGCTCTATATCCGGCTGCGGAATTTGCGGAACGGTCAGGTGCTCGCCAGTGAAGAGCTGTTTGGCGACCGGGTGAACCGCGTGGTGGATTTCGACGGTGACCTTTCCGCGCTGGCCGGTTGCCCGGTGGTTTTGGAAATGGAATTGTGCGACGCGGATGTTTACGCGTTCCAGTTTCTGGAAAGCGAGCCGCAAGGAGACGGAATATGAACGTAATGAAACTTTTCTCGCTCTCAGGGAAGGTCGCGCTGGTGACGGGCGGACGCGGCCTTTATGGCTCGGCGATTTCCGAAGGGCTGTGCGAAGCGGGGGCGGTCGTTGTAGTCGCCTCCCGCGACGGCGAAAAGTGCGAGGAATTCGCACGCGGGTTGCGCGAGCGGGGGCATCAGGCCGTGGGAATGCCCCTCGATTTGGGAAGCGACGCCTCCATCGCGGCGCTCGTAGAGGCGATTGTGGCGCGCTTCGGCGCGTTGGACATCCTTGTAAACAACGCCGTGGACCGTAGCAATATGGTGTCCTTTCCAGAGGCGACGCGGCAAAAGCTGGCAGCCTCCGCGGATATAAATCTCAACGGGCAGATCCTGCTTTCCCAAAAATGCGTGGGGCAAATGCTCCGGCAGGGAGGCGGCAATATCGTCAACATCAGCTCCATGCGCGGCCTTGATTGCCCCCACTTTCCCTTTTACCCGCCCGAATTTGGCGAACAGCCCATTAACTACACCACCGAAAAATGGGCGATGGTGGGCATGACCAAGTTCCTGGCGGGCCGCTTCGGCAAGCAGGGCATCCGCGTTAACTGTATCTGTCCAGGAGGCTACAACGGCGAAAACCCCAGCGGGAACGTGGCGCAGGATTCGGCGTTTTCGCGCGCCTACCGCGAACACTGCCCGCTGGGGGATTGGGCGAAGTATGACGACATCAAAGGCCCTGTGGTATTCCTGGCCTCAGCTGCTTCCGCGTATGTGACGGGAGCCACCTTAGTTATGGATGGCGGCTGGACGATTTGGTAAAAGGAGGATGCTCCGCATGCAATACACGCAAACGCGCGGCTTGCGCCTTTCGCGTTTTTCCCTTGGCACTGTTCAACTCGGAACGCCCTATGGAATAAACAACCACACCGGAAAGCCAAGCCGGGAGCAGGCGTTCGCCATACTTGACCGCGCGCTGGAATTGGGCGTAAACAGTCTGGATACTTCGTCGGACTACGGGGATTCTGAAGAGATCATCGGCCAGTGGCTTTGCCTGCGCAGCCCGCAAAACCCGCCCTTGGTTGTCACGAAGATTTCGCGCTTCGACCACAGTTCACTGCCGGCGTTGCGCGCGTCCGTGCGAAAAAAGGCGGAGGCCTCCATGCGGCGTCTGAAGCTGGACTGCCTTCCGCTTTTGATGCTTCACAGCTTTGACGATTACGCGCAAAACCCCGAAGGTGTGCGGATAGTGTTTGAGGAGCTTCGCCGGGACGGCAAAATCGAGCGCTGGGGCGTATCTGCGTATTCTCATCACGATTATAAACTTCTTGCTGCCTCAGGCGCAGACGCCGTGCAGATCCCGGTCAACCTCTTTGATTGGGGGCGCATACGCGACGGCGGCCTAGCTGCACTTGCCGGCGCGGATATGACGGTCTTCGCGCGCAGCGTCTTTCTCCAAGGGCTGATCTTTCAAAGGCCGGAGGAACTCGACAGGCGGATGCGCTTTGCCGAGCCTGTTTTGCGCAGGTTTCACGAATTATGCGCGGAATTTAGGATGGAACCTGCCGTTTTGGCGCTTTCGTTTGCACTGTCGCTGCCGGGCGTTGGGTGCGCGGTGCTGGGGTGCGAGCGCGTTGAGCAGGTGGAGCAAAACGCGGCGCTCATCGAAAGGGCCGCGCCACTTACACCCGCGCAAATGCAAACGCTGATGGAGGCCTTTCAGAATATGGACCGCCATGTGATCAATCCAAGCACATGGTACAACGCGTAAGCGCATGGAATTCAAAGATTTTTGCCTGCGCCAGGAAGATGTGGAAGCGGCGCGGAGCCTGCGGGACTTTTTGCCCGAAGATATTTTTGATATGCACTGCCATATCTATGACGCGTCCTTCGCGCCTACGCTGTGCGCTGCGGGCGGTGGGTTCGCGCGCTCACGGCGCACCGTCGGGGACTATCTGCGGGAAATTCGGCCACTTCTGGGCGCGAAAGTGAACATCCGCGCGAACCTGATTTTGCCGCCCGACCCGGCGATGGCGAGGCGCGGGTCAGGGTTGCGGGACCGGGCAACGCGGTTTCTTTGCGAGGCGCTGGACGCCCACCGCGAATGCGTGGGCGAGGGGATTGTGCTGGCGGACGATACAGAAGAAGATCTGGAGCGCCTGCTGTGCCACCCCCGCATCTGCGGCTTGAAGTGTTACAACACCCTGGGCCGCAATCCCGCCTGCGCGCAGATTCGCGATTACCTCCCCGAAAGCGCCTGGCGCGTCGCCGACGCACATGGGCTGCTCATTACGCTGCATTTGGCGCGTCCCAAAGCCCTGAGCGACGAGGAAGATTTTCAATATATCGTCTCCATGACACGCAAATACCCCCGCGCCAAGCTGATGTTGGCGCACGCCGCACGAGGCTTTGCACCCTGGACGTGTATAGGCCGCGTTCGCCAGTTGCAGGACTGCGAAAATATTTGGTTCGACCTTTCTGCGGTTTGCGAATCCCCCTCCATGATCGCGGTTTTGCGGGGCGCCGGTATAGAGCGCGTGGTTTGGGGCAGCGACTATCCCGTGGCAATGCTGCGGGGCAAGGCCATCTCCTTGGCGGATGGGTTTTACTGGATCGACGCGGAGGATGCGCGGCGCTTTTCCCAGAAGGCTCCGGTGCGCGTCAACCTGATTGCGATAGAGAATTTGCTGGCCGTGCGACAGGCGTGCGCGTTGCTGGATTTATCCGGGGAGCAGGTGAAAAAGTTGTTTTATGAAAACGCGCTGCGTCTGCTCCGGGAATGCTGCCCGGCCATTGAAAAGGAGACGTGAGATCATGGACAATGCGTCCCGCTGGCACGGTTACCGGCGGATCGATTTCTCGTTTGAGGGGAAGACCGCCACGCTGGTATTTCCGGAAAAACCCGCGCCGGGCCTGCCCTGGGCCGAATACACCGAATACTTCGGCGCTTTCCCGGATACGGCCCTGGCCCTGCTGGCGCGGGGATACCATTTGGCCGGCGTTGAAAACCGGCACCGCTGGGGCTGCGAGGAAGATTACCAGCGCAAGCGCGCCCTGACGCTGTATCTGCGCGAGGAATACGGCCTGGCGGCGAAGTCTGTTTTCCTGGGAATGAGCTGCGGCGGACTGATTGCGGTGCAGACGGCAGCGCGCTATCCTGATCTTGTGGCGGCGCTGTATCTCGACGCTCCCGTTTTGAACCTGTTGAGTTGCCCGCTCGCGATGGGCGAGGCCAAACTGGACGTGATGCTGCGCGACGAATGCCTTGCGGCCTTGGGCATGACCCGCTCAGAAATGTTGAGCTTCCGCGGCCAGCCGGTCGATTGCATTCCCGCGCTGATCCGGGCGAAGATTCCCGTCATCCTGGTCTACGGCACGGCGGATACCACCGTGCCATACGCGGAAAACGGCGCCTTGCTGGAAAGGGCATATCGGACTGCGCGTTGCCCGCTGGTCGTGTTCCCAAAACCGGGCTGCGCGCATCATCCCCACGGGCTTTCCGATCCAACGCCGGTTGTTGATAAACTGGAGGAATGGTTGCGTGGAGGAGGCTGAGTTCCTTTCGACAGGTGCATGCTTCTGGGTTGCGAACGCCGTTTCCCGCCCTGTTTGCAGGCATCGTGGCGCACCTGGGGGCTGGTATCCGCGACGTAAGCCCTGCGCCGGTATCTGCGTCATACCCTGACAAGATTCCCGTAGCGCATTCCGCTTCGCCAGGTCGACCGTCCGCGCCGTCATGGGCGGTGCAGCGAATTGCCGGGTCCTACCCTGTCCACAGATCGTCTGGATCGGGCGGTTTGCGCCGCCGATGCGGTAATGTTGGGGAATGCAGAGAATGACCTGACCTGAAGAATCGATTTCTTATCTGCCGTTTCGAGATCTTGGATACAAATCCAGTCGCGGAGTTGGGAGCGGCTTTTTATTTGCCGTGAATTCTGCTTTGATTCGGACAAACTATAAATGGAAGCGAATCTGGTATCTAGACTCCAGATGAAACGGGTCGAAGGCTTGAGGAACGTGTTCCTGAATAAGGCGTTGGAGAAATGTATCCTCCATGAGATGGATAGGAGAAATCGCTCCACGGCGGTCAATACAAGGCTGACGCAAACCTGACCTCAGCCCGCGCTGGCCACGGAAAAGCCATCTGCCCGTCAAAGGCCCCGTCTTTTGCCGGCCTTTGTTCAAGGACAAGCACCTCAGCCGAGGCTGGCGAATACTTCGAACGTATCCTGCACAAGCCCCGCGACCAGGGGCGTTTCAAACTGTATGCTCTCTCCTGCGGGGATAGGGCCGCAGGCGGCGTTTTCACCGCAGAGCAGCGCGCCTTCGCTGTCGCGGTAGAGAATGGTGACGTAGGCGGACGGAGTTTCAAAGCTGTTGGGGTTGTAGATCTCGCAGGTCAGCGTGGCCGCGTCGCCGCTTTGATCGATCGTCGCCGCGCGCACTTCCAGGGGCGCGCAGAGCGTCACGTCGTTGACAAAATCGCGCGAGCGCGGCGTCACGACCTCGGCCTCTACGGAGGCGGGCGCTTCGTCGATGTGCCAGATATCCGAGGCCCAGGCCAATTCCTGTCCCGGACAGATGGCCAGGCGCACGCTCTCGTCCGCGGCGATCAGTTCTCCTTCTTCACCATAGAAGGACACGCGCACGCGCGGGAACTCCACCGTGGTGTCGGCCATGTCGTTGGCGAGCACCAGCGCGTAGTACAGCCGGCCATCCTCCACGGCAAAACCCGTCTCCCGCACGGTGAGCAACTCCGAAAGGCTCTGCGTCTGCTCCGCGCGTTCCACGGTTTCGCCGGGTTCGGAGGTGGTGAGCGCGTCGAGCACTTTCGCCATCAGAGCCTGCCGCTCCTGCGCCGAAAGGACATCCGAGAGACGCACGACCAGCGTGCCGGCCGCGGCATGCGCGCCGCCGCCCTGCGATGCGAATTCGCCGTCGCGCCGCTGCGCCGCCTCTGCCGTCGCGTAAAATTCCACGCAGCCGCCGCAAGCGCCATCCGAGGCCATCAGATCCTCGTCGGAGAGGTAGATGCAGGCTTCGCTGACCAGCGTGCTGGCAAAGTATACGCGCGCGGTGGGCGCGTTGGCATCAGGTTCGCCGTCCGCCGCGGGAACATCTTCGGCAGTGGGAACGTCCTCCTCAGCTTTTTCGGGCGCAGCGTCCTCCGCTTCGACGTTATCCACAACCTCTTCAGGCGCGGCGTCCTCCGCAACTTCTTCGGGTGCGGCGTCCTCCGCCGCGACATCCTCCACAACTTCCTCGGGTGCGGCGTCGTCCGTCACGATGTCATCCACAACCTCTTCAGGTGCTGTGTCATCCGCTTCGACGTTATCCACAACTTCTTCGGGTTCGGCGTCCTCCGCTGCGACATCCTCCGCAACTTCTTCGGGCGCGGCGTCGTCCGTCACGATGTCATCCACAACCTCTTCAGGTGCGGCGTCCTCCGCCGCGACATCCTCCGCAGCTTCCTCTGGCGCGGCGTCGTCTGCCGTGATGTCCTCCGCAACTTCTTCGGACTCGACATCCTCTGCCTCGTCCTGCGCGCCCGCGAGAACGACGTTGGCGATCTCCGGCACGCGCGAGAGGCGGTCGATGACGAATTCCGCCGTCGGACCGTCCACCAGCGCGTAGCGCGCCGTGCTGTCCGTATACGCCTCCACCGCCGCCTGCGCGCGCTCGGCAAGCGCCGCACAGTCGATCCTCGCCAGCGCGTCCGCGGCGTCTTCCACTTCCGCCAGCGTGATGGGCTCGGCGGGCAATTCCACGCTCGCGGCAACTCCCGCCTTCAAAGCGGCCTGCAATTCCGTCCGCGTCGCCTCGTCAAGGGGCGTGCGATCCTCGGAAAGCAGCACTTCGCCGGCGGCGAGCGCCGCTTCCAGCGCCTCAGTCTGTTCTTGCACGCGCTCCAGTTCCGCTGCGTAGCGCTCCAGAGCGCTTTGCAGGTTGGCCGCGCGCGCGGCGCTGTCCTTGTAGCTGCCCAGGGCCTCAAAGGCGGCGGCGGCTTCCTGCGCGCTGCCTGTCTCTTCGAGCAGCACGCCCTGCCGGTATCCGGCCTCTTCGGCGCGTTCGGCCGCGTCCAGATAGTCGCCCAGGGCGGCGAAAGCGGCCTGCGCCTCGGCGTAACTGCCGGCGGCTTCCTTGTCCAGGGCGATCTGATAGGAACAGGCGCTGATGCGCTCGCGCGCGTCCTCATAGTCGGGGATGGTTTCCAAAACGGCGATGGCCTCGCTGTACGCGCCCGCCTCCTGAAGTTCGACGCCCCGCGAATAGGCGCGGCTGTCGGCGGTCAGCAAATATACGGCAACGGCGATGATGACGATGGCGACCACCGCCGCGATCAGCGCAATCTTGCCCCTGCTCAGTTTGCGGGGGGCGCTGTTTTCAGACATATCTTCTCCTCCTTTACAGAAAATTCATGGACATATTATAGCCTATTTTGACAAAATAGTAAAGATAGAACGCATAAAAGTTCGGCAAAAGCCGCAAAAACTCCGCTGCGGCGGCGAAAGCGCATGGAAAGGCCCGCGCTCGACAGAGGCGCGGGCATTCGCTTTCGTCAGGCGAGTTGGGTGCGGGGGAAGGTCGCAAGCAGCTTCAGGGCTTCCTCCAGCGGCAGCACGCCCTCGGAGGCGTCGCCGTTGCGCAGCGAGGCGACCGCGGCGGCGGTGGCGTAGGTCAGGGCCTCTTCCAGCGTGCTGTCGCGGTGCGCGCCCAGCAGTATGCCGGATGTAAAGGCGTCGCCCGCGCCCACCGTGCCGCCGATATATTCCTTGGGCACGACGGCGCCGGCCACGGCGTGGTACTCGCCCTTTTCATCGAGGCCAAAGCCGCCCTCGGGCGCGTGGATGACCGCCCACTTGCGCGCGCCCAGCTCTCGGAAGCGCCGGAGCACCCTGGGGATGTTCTCGTAGATCAGCGCGTCGTTTTCATCGCGCAGGGGGATGCCGGCGGCGATCTCGCTTTCGTGCTCGTTGAGGCAGAGTATGTCCGTATAGCGGATGGCGGGAACTACCAGGCGCATGCGCTCGCGCTCGGCGGTGGTCACCATATCGACGCTGGTGAGTATGCCCTGCTCCTGCACGCGCTTGAGCAGCCGAGCCATCTTCGTGCCGCACTCCGCGTCCGGCTGATCGAGCGCGTCCAGCAGAAGCACATAACCAGCGTGGAAGATCTTGCAGGGGAGCTTTTCCACGGGTACGTCTTCCTCGCAGAACTGCGCGCAGGCGCCCGCGAAGGTCAAAAAGGCGCGTTCGCGCGTCTGGATGTTGGAGAGCACGTCGGAAAACGCCGTCTGCCCCTCGCGGCGGAGCAGGCTGGTGTCGATGTTTTTATAGGCGCTCAGGCCTTTGACCACCTCGTCGCCATAGCCGTCGTTGCCGATGCGGCCGCAGGCATACACCGGCAGCTGCGGATCCAGCAGCGCCAGATCGCGGGCGCAGTTCGATACCAGGCCGCCCAGCGAGAGGCTGACGCTTTCGATATTGACAAGATCGTGGGGCCCGGGAAAGCCCGTGATCTCCTTGAGCACATCCACGCCGGCATAGCCGGCAACGACAATACCATTTCGCATATTGTATACGCCTCCATATGAAGTAGATGAACAACAATCTTAATATAATATACACCATTTTCCCGCGCATGGCAAGGAAAAAATCGCGCGAAGGGCGAATTTTCCCGCCCGCATGGACAACGGCGGCGATCATGGGTATAATATATGTATTGATTTTCATCACGGAGGACGCCATGCCGACGATCTTTGAACAAAACCCGGCCCTGACGGCAGTGGTCTGCGCCGCCGTCGTGTTGCTGGCGCTGCTTGCCGCCATGGCGCTGTTGCGGCGGAAGGAAGCGCGCGAGCGCGAGGCCATGGAAGAGCGCATACTCGACGAACAGGCGGAGATGCTCGACCGCCTGCGCGAGGCGATGTTTGAAAGCGCCCGCGGCGCGCGCGAGGGGCAGGAACAGTCGCTGCGGCTGCTCAACCAGACGATGTCCGCCTCGGCCACGGCGCGGCAGCTCTCCGACGCCTCCATGGCCATGGAGACGCGGCAGGAGCGCATGCGCCAGACGCTGGACGAGCGCCTTGCCGCCATCACCGCGCTCAACGACGCCAAACTCGAACAGATGCGCCGGACAGTGGATGAGCGCCTGGACGGCATCGCCCGCCTCAACGACCAGAAATTGGAGCAGATGCGCCAGACCGTTTCCGAAAAACTGGAGAGCACGCTGGAAAACCGTCTGGGCGAGTCGTTCAAGGCGGTCAACGAGCAGCTTTTGCGCGTCTACAAGGGGCTGGGCGAGATGCAGTCGCTGGCACAGGGCGTGGGCGATCTGAAAAAGGTACTCACGAACGTCAAGACGCGCGGCGTCTGGGGCGAAGTGCGCCTGCGCGCGCTTTTGGAGGATTGCCTCTCCCCCGGCCAGTATCTGGAAAACGCGCAGGTGACGCCCGGCTCAATGGAGCGCGTGGAATTCGCCATCCGCCTGCCCGCCGCCGACGGCGAGGGCGCGCTTCTGCCCGTGGACTCGAAGTTTCCCCAGGAGGACTACCTGCGCCTGGTGGAGGCCGCGCAGGCGGGCGATGCCGAGGGCGTGCGCGCGGCGCAAAAGCAGTTGGAAAACGCCGTGCGCGAGCAGGCCCGGCGCATCAGCGACAAATACATAAAGCCCCCCGCGACCACGGACTACGCCGTGCTCTTCCTCCCCGTGGAGAGCCTTTACGCCGAGGTGGCGCGCGTGGACGGCCTGCTGGAGGGCCTGCAAAACAAGTATCGCGTGCTGGTGTCGGGGCCTTCGACGTTCGCCGCGCTTTTGACCAGCTTGCAGATGGGCTTCCGCACCGTGGCGCTGCAAAAGCGCAGCGGCGAGGTGCTCAAGCTGCTCGCCGCGGTGAAGGAGGAATTCCAGAAGTACGGCGAGGCGGTGCAAAAGGCGCGCACGCGGCTGGAGCAGGCCTCGGGCGACCTGGACGCCATCGACACCCGCGCCCGCGCGCTCAACCGCAAACTGCGCGACGTGGGCGAGGAGCCCCCCGCCCTTGCGCAGGGCGACGCGAATTAACCTCGGCGGCCTTGCAGCGCGGCCGCCTGCGGGGCTATACTTAGACATATCTCATATGGGAGCGTGTTTTTTCATGGATTTCAGGCTTGCCATCGCGCAGCAGATACTTTCCGCCCTGCCGGAGGCCTCGCTGGAGGCCGCGGACGTGGCTTCCATGCTGGAAGTGCCGCCGGATACAAAGCTGGGCGACTATGCCTTCCCCTGCTTCAAACTCTCCAAAGCGCTGCGCAAGTCGCCGGTGATGATCGCCGACCAGCTCGCCGCCGCCATCCAGGCGGACTTCCTTGCGCGCGTGGAGTCCGTGCGCGGCTACCTCAATTTCTTCATCGACCGCGCCATCTACGCCGAGCGCGTGCTCACCGCCGCCGACGAGCAGGGCGACCGCTATGGCTCGGACGACAGCGGCGCGGGCAAGTGCGTGGTGCTGGATTACAGCTCCATCAACATCGCCAAGCGCTTCCACATCGGCCATCTCTCCACCACGATGATCGGCAACGCCCTCTACAAGCTCTACAAGTTCTTCGGCTGGAAGGCCGTGGGCGTCAACCATCTGGGCGACTGGGGCACGCAGTTTGGCAAGATGATCGCCGCCTACAAAAAGTGGGGCGACCGCGAAACGGTGGAGCGCGGCGGCGTGGACGAAATGGTCAAGCTCTACGTGCGCTTCCACAAGGAGGCGGAAAACGATCCCGCCCTCGAGGACGAGGGCCGCGCCTGGTTCAAGAAGATCGAGGATGGCGACGAGGAGGCCCTCTCCATCTTCAACTGGTTCAAGGAAGTCACCCTGAAGGACGCGCAGAAGACCTACGAGCTGCTCGGCGTGACCTTCGATTCCTACGCCGGCGAGAGCTTCTACAACGACAAGATGGGTCCCGTCGTCGAGGAACTGAAGGAAAAGGGCCTGCTCAAGGAGGACAAGGGGGCGATGATCGTCGATCTCGAGCCCTACGGCATGCCCCCGGCGCTCATCCTCCGCTCCGACGGCGCGACGCTCTATCTGACGCGCGACCTCGCCGCCGCCAAGTACCGCAAGGATACCTACAACTTCGATAAGTCGCTCTACGTGGTCGCCTACCAGCAGGACCTGCACTTCAAGCAGCTTTTCAAGGTGCTGGAACTGATGGGCTATGCGTGGGCGAAGGACTGCGAACACGTCGCCTTCGGCATGGTCTCCTACGAGGGGCAGACGCTCTCCACCCGCGAAGGCCGCGTGGTCTATCTGGACGACCTTCTCCATCAGGCCATCCAGAAGGCGCGCGACATCATCGAGGAAAAGAGCCCGACCTTGGACGACAAGGACGGGATCGCCCGCCAGATCGGCGTGGGCGCGGTGGTGTTCTTCGTGCTCTACAACAACCGCATCAAGGACATCGACTTCTGGTGGGATCGCGCCCTCAACTTTGAAGGCGAAACCGGCCCCTACGTCATGTACACGCACGCCCGCGCCTGCTCCGTGCTGCGCAAGCCGGAGGCGCAGGCCGCCGGGGGCGCCAAACCGGACTTTTCCGCCCTCGCCGATCCCGAGGCGCAGGAAGTGGTGCGCCTCATCGAGCAGTTCCCGATGATCCTCAAGAGCGCCCTCGAGCGCTCCGAGCCCTCGATGATCACGCGTTTTTCCGCCGATCTTGCCCAGGCGTTCAACAAGTTCTACTACGAGCGCCGCATACTCGACGACGACATGGGCGCGCGCGCGGCGCGGCTGCTGCTCACCCGCGTGAGCAAAAACGTCATCCGCGTGGCGCTGTCGCTGATCGGCCTGGCCGCTCCGGAGCGCATGTGACGCCGCGCGCTTGCGCTAAAGGGGAAAGGGCCGTTCCTCACGGCGCGTGGGAAACGGCCCTTTCGCGCTGCCATGGAGACACCTGAAAGGAGATAAACTGCATGCTGGAGCACATCTCTGCCTTTGAAGTGGAACGCATTCTCAAAAGCGCCCTTGCCGAGGACGTCGGTTCCGGCGACGTCACATCCCTTTCCACCGTTCCGCCCGGGCGGACGATCTCGGGGCGGTACATCGCCAAGGAAGACGGCGTTCTCTGCGGGCTGGAGGTCGTCGCGCGCGCCTTTGCCCTGCTGGACGCCTCCATCGCCTTTACCGCGCTGGCCGCGGACGGCGATCGCGTCCGCAAGGGCGATGTGATCGCCACCGTTTCCGGCGATGCCCGCGCCATCCTCGCGGGCGAGCGCGTGGGGCTGAACCTTCTGCAGCACATGTCCGGCGTGGCCACGCAGACGGCGCGGGCCGTGGCCGCCGTGGCCGGCACGGGGGCAAAGATCGTCGATACGCGCAAGACCACGCCCGGCCTGCGCGTATTGGACAAATACGCCGTGCGTATGGGCGGCGGCGGCAACCATCGCTTCAATCTCGCCGACGGCGTGCTCATCAAGGACAACCACATCGTCGCCGCCAGCGGCATTGCCGCGGCTGTGGCCGCCGCCAGAGCGCGCGCGCCCCACTCCCTGAAGATCGAAGTGGAGGTAGAGACGCTCGAACAGCTGCGCGAGGCGTTGGAAGCCGGCGCGGACATCATCATGCTGGACAACATGCCCACGGAAACGATGCGCGAAGCGGTCCGCCTCGTGGCGGGGCGGGCGCTGACCGAGGCCTCCGGCAACATGGGCGACAAGACCGACGCCGAACTGCGCGCCGTCGCCGAGACGGGCGTCGACCTCATCAGTATCGGCGCGCTGACCCATAGCGTCAGGGCGTTGGACATCAGCCTCAAGTTTTCCTGGGACTGAGCCAGGGGCAAGGGATAAAGCCTCGCACAGAAATGACAATGCACCAAAGGGCAACGCGGCGGCGTCCAACACGGGCGTCGCTGCGTTGTCAAATTCCACGCGGCCCGGGCGGGATGGCGCTTTTCAGCACAATACCAGCCAACGGGGATCGAACGCTCAAACGCCGGCCGCTTGCCGGATGTGGGCGCGGCGCACACGGTTCAGAATCTCGCCGATGTCCCCTTCGATACAGACCGTCTGCCGCCGGATCTCGGGCGGACAATAGGCCCTTGACAGGTTGACACAGGCGTAGACCGCTTTCGGGTTCCGGTAAGTCATTTGCCAGAAGGGATATTTGATGATGACCGGTGTGTTGCCGCCCACGCCCAATTCCCAAAAAAGTACGCGCAGGCCCTGATGGCGTTTGAGGAAATCCTCGTAGCGCCGGGCGGCTTCATGCCAGCCTTCGTCTTCCACGAAGGTCATGTCCGTCCGCAGGTTCATGGCCATGGGCGCGCCGCAGACCGGACAATGGGGGATCAGTTCGCTGGGGATGCGCATGTCGCGCTGGTCGCGCACCATCTGCCGGACGGCCTGTTCGTTATCGTAGGTCTTATTGTGGCAGGGAAGGGAGCACTGCCACAGGCCGTAGTCCCCCTGCGTGTAGAACAGCCGGCGTTTCTCAAAGCCTGCTTTCTGAAAACAGTGGTCCACGTTGGTCGTCAGCACAAAATAGTCTTTGTCCCGCACCAGTTGCAAAAGGGCATCGTAAACCGGTTTCGGCGCATCCATATAGCGATTGATATAGATGTACCGGCTCCAGTACGCCCAGTGTTCTTCCAGCGTGGCAAAGGGATGGAAGCCGCCGGAATACATGTCGCCAAAGCCATACCGGGCGATAAAATCCCCGAAATACTTCTCAAAGCGCTCGCCGGTATAGGTAAATCCGGCGGAGGCGGAAAGCCCCGCGCCCGCGCCGATCACCACCGCGTCCGCCTGTTCCAGCGCTTCTTGCAGCCGTTCAATCCGACGCAAGCAGCCTTCGGTAGATGTTTTCGTCCCGCTCTTTGAATACATTGAAAATCACCCTGATCCTTTTCTCGCGCACCGCCCTGTGCGCGAGGACGGCGTCGACGGCGATTTTCGCCGCCGGTTCGTTGGGAAAGCCAAATTCGCCCGTGGAAATGCAGCAAAACGCGACGCTGCGCAGTCCCTTCGCGTCCGCAAGGTCGAGGCAGGCGCGGTAGCACGAGGCCAGCGTTTCCCGGTCTTTGGACGTGACCCTGCCGTTCACCATCGGCCCGACCGTGTGCAGCACATAGCGGCTGGGCAAATTGAACGCGGGGGTCAGCTTCGCCCCGCCTGCCGATTCCTCGCCGCCCTGCCGCTTCATGACCTGCGCGCAATACAGGCGCAGTTGCACGCCAGCGAAGGTGTGGATGGCGTTGTCGATACAGCCGTGGTTCGGGCAGAAGCAGCCGAGGAGCGCGCTGTTGGCGGCGTTGACGATGGCGTCGCAGCGCAGCGTGGTGATGTCCCCGCGCCACAGGCAGAAGCCCTCCTGCGCGTCGGGCAGCGCCTCCGCGTCCGTCACGCCCTTGCGGGCAAGCTCCTCCCGCAGGTATGCGTCCTGCACGCGGAGGAAAGCGCCGGACACGGGCTCCGGCGGGCGCACGTTGAGCAGCGCGCGCAGAAGGCGGCGCTGCCGGGAGGGCTCCTGGGGGATTGTCATGCCCTCGTAGCGTTCCGGCCGCTCTGCCAGCAGCGCCTTGAGCAGGTATATCCTGCGTTCTGCCTGTTCCATAGTTTCCTTCCTCCTGCGGCAGCAGGGACGCCCAGCCTGTGCCGGGCGTCCTGCGCCGCCCTGCCGCGTCCGTTACGCGCGCACCACGGAGATGCGCTGGCGGATGTGGTTCCCGCTCATCGCCTCGTCCACCATGGCGATGGCGTAGTCGGCGTAACTGATGATGCTCTCGCCGCGCCCGTTCAGCGTCAGTTCCTCCCCGGCCTGCATGTACTTGCCCGTGCGCTCGCCTTCCGCCTGGAAATCGCCCGCCGGGCTGATGTACGTCCACTTCACGTCGTCGCGCCCGCGCAGTTCGTCCAGCGCCTTGCCCATGTTCGTCGCCAGAGGCTTGAAGACCTCCGGGAAGTCGGGGCCGTCCATCACCTGCGCGGTGTGCTCGGGATCGACGTACAGGCTGCCCGCGCCGCCCACGACCAGCAGACGGGTATCCGTGCCGCTGAGGATGTCGCACAGGTGCTTCAGGGAAGTGCTGTGCAAAGGCAGCGTTTCAGGCGTCCACGCCCCGAAAGCGTCCACCACCACGTCGAAGCCCTTGAGATCCGCGTTCGTCAGGTCGAACAGGTCCTTGACCAGCGCGTTTTTCGCTGCGCTCCTGTTCTCGCCGCGGACGATTGCCGTCACGTCCAGCCCGCGCTCCACAGCTTCCTTGACGATCCATTTTCCGGCCTTGCCGTTCGCGCACACAACCGCCATTTTCATTTTCGTTTTCTCCTTCTCTGTTTTCGTTCTTCCTGTTTCGCGTTTTACTGGTACAGCATCCCGGCGGTGGTTTCCAGATAGTTCGCGCCGGAGTAGTCCGGGAAGGCTTCGTTCATCGCCTCGATGAAGCTGGCGGCGTCCGCGCAGGTGTCCGCAAGTTCCAACGTCTTTTCCAGATAGGCGATCTTGGTCTCCACGGCGTCCTGTCCCTCGGGGACATAGTGGCTGGTCAGCACAAGGTCGTAGTCAAAGCCCTTCAGTTCCTCGGCAAAGGCGCTGATATGCTCCTTGCTGGTGAGGATGTTGTGGCAGTCGGAGCCGAGCATGTGGATATACACGCAGTTGATCGCCGGGATCTCGATGCCGTAGGCGTCGTCGCCCTCATCGCGGATGATGAATTCCACGCCCGCCAGCGTCACGGTGTCGCCGAAATTGACGAGCGTCGCTTCGGAAGGATGGTTCGCGGCGACCGCGTCGCCAAAGCTCTCAACAAAGCCGTCGGTCAGCGCGCGGATGGAGCCGCCCTCGCCCCAGTTCGCCAGGGCATTTTCGGTGGCATAGACCTCTACGTCGCCGAAGAGTTCGATGCCGTTGGGGTGGTAGGCCAGCAGTGCGCCTGCAATGGGCTTGTTCAGGCCGTCAATGTACTGCTTCCACTCGGTCAGATTCGCCGTGAACGCGCCGGTCTCGATCATGACCACGCCTTCCGCGCTTTCGACCAGGTAGCACTCGTCGGCCAGCGCGTCGCCGGAATTGTAGCAGTGGAGTTTCACATCGCCAAAGTCGTAAACGGTGACGGAGCCAAGTTCCAGTTGATTTGTCGTCGGGGAAGCGGATTCCGCCACAGCGCAGGCGCTGAACATCAGCATAGCGGTCAGGATGATGGCAATAAGTTTTTTCATGATGGGGTTCCTCCTTGGGAAAGTCTTGCGCAGGGCTTGAGGGGTTTTTTGTCTTCCCTGCCTGCGAGAAGAGGATAGCACGCCTCTTCGCCGCGCACAAGTACGCACTTCTCTGTGCCATAATTACCAGCGGGTGACGATTGGACGGTCACCGCGAGGAAACAATTTTGCGCGACAGGGGTTTCCGGGCATCGAACGAGCAATGTTAAAAATTGAAGAATCATTGACGCGCCGCCCAAACGCCCGCTATAATGCAGGTAAGAAACTAGGTTTCCCAAAGATACGGAAGGAGATGGCCGCATGGCGGGAAAGGAATTGCCGGTCTGCCCGGTGGAGACGACGCTGACACTGATCTCGAGCCGCTGGAAGGTGTTGATCCTGCGCGACCTTTTCACCGGCACCAAGCGCTTTGGCGAACTGAAAAAATCGCTGAATGGCATATCTCAAAAGGTACTGACCGCCAATCTCAAGGAAATGGAGCAATGCGGCCTGCTCACGCGCAAGGCCTATCCCGAAGTGCCGCCGCGCGTGGAGTACACGCTGACGGAGACCGGCGAAAGCCTCCGGCCCGTCATCGCCGCCATGTTCGACTGGGGCATGGATTATAAGCGCAAGAACGGTTCGCCCGCCAATGCGCTGGTGGAGGCGCTGGGAGCGGCTTTGCATTGAGCGCGCCGCAATACCGGAATGCTTTTAAGACGCGGGGACTGACTGAAAACGAGGCAACGCACAAAACAATATCGGAGCGGCGTCCCAAACGGGCGCCGCCCCGGTGCTTCTATGGAAAGCCTTTGCAATACCAGATAAACGATGGCGCATGGACTTTCGGGTCGGAAGCGTAAAAAAACTCCCTACCGCGATTGTATCAAAACACGATAGGGATGTTGGTGCGGGAAACAGGACTTGAACCTGCATGAGCGTATTGCTCACTAGAACCTGAATCTAGCGCGTCTGCCAATTCCGCCATTCCCGCTTGTTGGTGGATGGGGGTGGATTCGAACCACCGAAGTCTGCGACGGCAGATTTACAGTCTGCTCCCTTTGGCCACTCGGGAACCCATCCATTTCGTTCCGGGTGGCCCGGCCAGCAAAAGTGGAGCTGGCGATGGGACTCGAACCCGCAACCTGCTGATTACAAATCAGCTGCTCTGCCAATTGAGCTACGCCAGCGCGTCACCACGCCCGGGCTTTTATCGGCAACAGAGTATATTATACACGTTTTCGGGCATTTGTCAAGCCCTTTTTGCCGGGGACGAATGTAAAAAAGCGCGGAAAGCTTTTGCGCTGCGGCAGGGAGAAGCGCGCGGAAACGAAGCGCTCACGCGCCCTGCGGAATCGGCAGTTCCAGGATGGCGTAGTAGCGGCTGCCCGCGCGCTCCGTGCGCAGCGCGCCGCCCATCAATTCGGCCTGCCGCGCGGCGGAACGGCAGCCGATGTTGGTGCCTTCGCGCCGCTCCGCGTCCTCGCGCACGCTGTTGTCGAAGTGAACGAAGGCGCGCGAATCGTTGACCACCACATAGGTGAGCACATCGCGCGCGGGGTCGGCGTAGCGCAGTATGTTGGAGGTCATGTTGTCGAAGATGCGCGTCAGCCCCGGCAGATACACGCGCAGCCGCAGCCCCTGCGGCACGGTCTGGCTGTCCACGGTAAAGCCCCGCAGGCGCAAAAACTCCGCCTGATCGTTGAGCAGCCGCGCGAGCACCTGCGAACCGTCCACATCCTCCAAGAGCGGCTCCGTCCCCTTTTCCCCGGAGAAGACGAGGAAATAGGAAAACAGTTCCTCGATGCGCTCGCGCAGTTCGCCGGTGGCCTTGGCGGCCTTTTCCACGCAGGCGCGCATGCCCGCCGCGTCGTTTTGGTAGCGCTCGCTCAGCGCCAGTTCCAGATAGCTGGATTGCTTGGTCAGCGGCGTGCGCAAATCGTGCGACAGCGCTCCGATCAGTTCCTGATTGGCGCGCACGGCCTCGCTTTCGCGCTCCATGCGCGCGGCGATGGCCAGGCGCATCTGGTCGAAGCTCTGGGCCAGTTCCGCCAGCTCCGTCTTGCCCTTCAGTTTTACTTCGTGCGTGAGGTCGCCGCCGGCGATGAGGGCCATGTCCCCGGAAAGGTGCTTGATGTCCGAGGAGATGCGCCGCGCGTAGGGGGCGATGATGAGCAGCGCCGCCGCCAGCGCCAGCACCGCGGCCACGAGGGTGATCTGCTGATCGTAGGCGTTGGAGGTGACGTATGGCACGACGGAGACGGCGCGGTCGGCAAACTGGATGACGTAATCGCCGTTGTCCGGCGTGCGCTGATCGTAGAAAAAGCCGATGCCGATGTTGTCGCTGAGCCAGACGCTGATCTGCATGTAGTCCGATGAGCTGATGTCGTTGTCGGTGACGTAGTTTTGCAGATCGTGCAGCATCTTCTGCTTGTATTCCTCGCTGAAGAGCCGCTCGTAAATGATGGAATTTTGTGCCCAAGATCCCAGCTGGGTGACGCCGATGTAAACGATCACGCCCAGCACCAGCGCCGCCAGCATATTGAGCAGCAGCCGCAGGCCGATGCGCGAATGGCGCAGGGCGATCTTCGGCGTTTTTTCGCTCTTGCCGCTATTCAACGCGATACCCCTTTCCCCAGACGGTCTTGACGATGCGCGGGTTTTGCGGATCGTCCTCGATCTTGGCGCGCAATTTGCGGATATGCACCATCACGGTGTTGGCGCTGACGGAAAAATACGGCTCGCCCCAGACGCTTTCGTAGAGGTTTTCCGCGGAGAAAATTTTGCCGCGATGCTCCATCATCAGGCGCAAAAGGCGGTATTCCAGTTCCGTGAGCGACAGTTCGCGGCCGTCCTTGAAGACCTCGTTGAAGCGCCTGTCCACGCGCAGGCCGTGGGCGCAGAGGCAGCCGGTGTCCGACGTTTCCTCCTTGCCGCCGTAGACGTGGTAGCGCCGCAGAAGCGCCTTGACGCGCGAGAGCAGTTCGGCGTTGGAGAAGGGCTTGGACAGGTAATCGTCGCCGCCGGCGGAAAAGCCGAGGGTGAGGTCGGTGTCCATGCCCCGGGCGGTGAGGAAGAGGATGGGCACGTTGGAGGTCTCGCGGATGCGGGCGCAGGTCTTGTAGCCGGAAAGGCCGGGCATCATCACGTCGAGGATGATGAGATCGACGCTCGCGCCCTTTCCGAGAAGGTCAAGGGCGGCTTCGCCGCTGCCGGCCTGCAAAACGGCGTAGCCTTCGCCGGTGAGCAAAAGTTCCAGCAGTTCGCGGATCTCCGCGTCGTCGTCCACAAGGAGGATGGTGGCGCTCATAGTGCTTCCTTTCTCATTATCGCGGTTTGTTCTGAAATTTGGCCGTATGTCTTTCTGAAAAATCCTTAAACTGGACGGCGATCCCGCGTTTCTCCGCGTCACGCCTCCGCGAACACGCGCTCCAACGGCAGCGGCACGGCCTCGGGGATTTCCCCGCCCAGATACGGGAACGTCCATTCCGCTTTTTTCGCCGTAAATCCGGCGCGCTCCCAGCTTTTGCGCGCTTCCAGCATTTGATACCGTTCCGCGTCCAGCGGCCTGCGTTCCAAACCGCCTTTTGCGTCCAGCCGCGCGACGAAATACGCGTTTTCCCAGCCGTCGCCCTCCAGGGCCGAGGGGCGCTCGTAGCCCAGAAGGAAGTATGCGTCTCCGCTTTCTGCCGGTTCGATGTGTTGCGGAACCAGCCGCGCCCCCTCGAACAGGCGCGCCTGCTCGGCAAATCCCCGCGTGTCGTAGATCACCAGTTGTCCGGTCATGTCGTTCTGGGCTTCGAGGTTGAAAAAGCGCTCGCCATCCGGGGAAAAGCAGCAGCCGTCGTCCTGCGTCTGCTGATTCGGTTTGCGCAGGCGCAGCTTTTTCACCGCTTCCAGCCGCTCAAGATCGTAAAACAGCAGCCACGGTTCGGCGGATTTCACCGCCAGCAGAGGCTTTCCCGGGCAGAGGAGGGGCGTATAGGCGTATCGCAGGCCGGAGAAGCGCTTGAGTTCCCGCCCCTCGGCGTCGTAGATATAGACGCTCTGTCCCGTGCAACCAACGCCAAAGCGCTCGTTATGGGCGTAACCCCAGAAGTTTTTCATTCGTCCGCGCTCCTTTAATGGGTGTACTCGAACACTTTTGCGCCCTCGGGAAGTTCCTGTTTCACCAGTTCCAGCATCTTGCGGAAGAAGGGGCAGGGGT
>LHCFC04200__coassemble_334_pt1 | contig 35032 bp, 34 predicted proteins | sample LHCFC04200__metabat2_high_PE_065 | metagenome-assembled genome bin LHCFC04200
GGAAAACCCACATGATGATCGATCCCCCCATCGGAGAACTGCTGGAAAAAGTCGACTGCCGCTATACGCTGGCCGTAGAGGCCTCCAAGCGCGCCCGTGAATTGATCGGCGGCAGCCTGCCTCTGATCGAGACCCGCGAGACGAAGCCGCTGACCATCGCCATCGAGGAAATCAACCGCGGCCTTATCACTTACACCCGCGACCCGCAGACCGACCTTGAGGACTCCGGGGAAGAAGAGGAATAAATTCGCAAAGGAGACTGCCATGTTGAGCGGCAAAAGGATCGCGCTGGGCGTGACGGGCGGCATCGCCGCCTATCGCGCGGCCGAACTCATCAGCCTGCTGAAAAAGGAAGGCGCCGAGGTGCGCGCAGTGATGACGGAGCACGCCTGCCAGTTCATCGCGCCGATGACGCTGGCGACGCTCAGCGGCAATCCCGTCCATACCGACCTCTTCGCCGCGCGCGACAAGATCGCGCACATCGCGCTGGCCAAGTGGGCCGATCTGTTCGTGGTCGCGCCCGCCACGGCCAACGCGCTGGCCAAGTTCGCCGGCGGCGTCGCCGACGATCTTCTCAGCACCACGTTCCTGGCCATGCGCTGCCCTGTGCTGCTGGCGCCGGCGATGAACGCCGCCATGTGGAAACATCCCGCCACGCAGAAAAACGCCGAACGCCTGCTCGCCTGGGGCGTGCGCTTCTGCGGCCCCGCCCGCGGGCACCTCGCCTGCGGCGACGAGGACGTGGGCCGCATGGAAGAGCCGCAGGCCATCCTGCGCGCCATCGAAGAAATCCTCTGCAAAAAACAGGACTTCGCCGGCCGCCGCGTGCTCGTCACCGCCGGCCCCACGCGCGAGATGCTCGACCCCGTGCGCTTTCTGACCAACCGCTCCACGGGCAAGATGGGCTTCGCCATCGCCGAGGCCGCGCGCGACCGCGGCGCGCAGGTGACGCTCGTCTCCGGCCCCGTCTCCCTGCCTGCGCCCACGGGCGTGGAGTTTGCGCCCATCGTTTCCTGCGCCGAATTGTGCGAGGCGGTGCTTTCCCGCGCGGCGAAGAGCGATGTGGTCATTCAGGCCGCCGCCCCGGCGGATTTCCGTCCCCGCGCCGTAGCCGCGGAGAAGATCAAAAAAAGCGGCGAGGGCATGACCCTGGAACTTGAAAACACCACAGACATCGCCGCCGAACTGGGCGCTCGCAAGCGCGAAGGACAAATTCTGGTCGCTTTCGCCGCCGAGACGCAGAACGTTTCCGAGAACGCCCGCAAAAAGCTGGAAAAGAAAAACGCCGATCTGGTGGTCGCCAACGACGTCACCCGCCCCGGCGCGGGCTTTGCCGGCGACACCAACGCCGTGACCATCTTTTCCCGAACGGACGCGCGGGAAGTGCCCCTGTGCGGCAAGCGCGAGGTGGCCGAGGCCATTCTGGATCGCGTGGCGGAGCTGTTCTGATGTACGCGAACGTCATCATCGACCGCGTCTCCGACGCGCTGGATCACGTATTCACCTACGCCGTGCCCGAGGGCATGGACGCGCGCGAGGGCCAACAGGTGCGCGTGCCGCTGGGGAATACGCGCACGGATGGCTTCATCGTCGAATTGACGGACGAATGCGCGCTGGAGCCCGCGCGCGTCAAGCCCATCCTCTCCCTGCGCGGGGCGGAGCCGGTCATTCTCCCGGAGTTGCTGGCGCTGGCCAAGTGGATGCGCTTGCGCTACAACTGCAACCTCGTCGAGGCCCTGCGCCTGATGCTGCCCGCGGGCATGCGCAAGGGCGACGTGCGCGAAAAAACGCGCCGCGTGGCGCGCCTTGCCGATCCCGAAGCCACCGCGCGCGGGCCGCGACAGCAGGAGATCCTCGAGCGTTTGCGCGCGGGCGACGTGGAAGCGTCGCTCCTGCCCGCCGCGCCGTTGCGTGCCCTCGTTGAGAAGGGCGCGGTGAAGATCTATGCGCGCGGCGAGCGCCGCGCTCCCGCCGTGCTGCGCGGGGAAACGCTGCCCGACCCGCCCCTCACCCGCGCGCAGGGGCGCGCCGTAACCGAACTGTGCGCCGCGCTGGAGCATGGCGGCGGCCGTTTTTTGTTGCACGGCGTCACCGGCTCGGGCAAGACGGAGGTCTACATCCGCCTCGTGCGCCGGGCGCTGGAAATGGGCAAAAGCGCCATCGTCCTCGTGCCGGAGATCGCCCTCACGCCGCAGATGGTCTCCTGGTTCCACCAGCGCTTCGGCGCGGACGCGGCCGTCCTCCATTCCGGCCTTTCGCAGGGCGAGAGATTCGACGAATGGCGGCGCATCCGCTCGGGCGAGGCGCGCGTGGTCATCGGCGCGCGCTCGGCGGTGTTCGCCCCGCTTGCGGATGTGGGCGTCCTCATCGTCGATGAGGAACACGAGGGCAGCTACCAGTCCGACCGCCGCCCCCGCTACGACGCCCGCGAGGTCGCCTGGCAGCGTGCGCAGAGCGCGGGAGCGGTGCTGCTGCTGGGCAGCGCCACGCCGTCCATCGCTTCGTATATGCGTTCGATGCGCGGCGTGCGCCCGGAAAACCGCCTGACGCTCATCGAGCTTCCTGAGCGCGTGGGCGGCCGTCCCCTGCCCGAGGTCGAGGTGGTGGACATGCGCCGCGAGTTCGAGCGCGGCAACCGCTCCATCTTCAGCGCCCGCCTCTCGGAGGAATTGAAGGACTGTCTGGGGCGCGGGCGGCAGGCCATGCTGCTCATCAACAGGCGCGGGCATTCGTCCTTCGTCTCCTGCCGCAAGTGCGGCTATGTGGTGAAATGCGCCTCCTGCGACGTCTCCATGACCTACCATCAGGCGGAGAACGTCCTGCGCTGTCACTACTGCGGGGCGGAGCGGGCGGTGCCGCAAAAGTGCCCGGAGTGCGGCAGCCCCTACATCAAGTTTTTCGGCATCGGCACCGAGCAGGTGGTCGAGGAAGTGCAGCGCCAGTTTCCAGAGGCGACGGTTCTGCGCATGGACTACGACACCACGCGCAAAAAGGACGCCCACGCCAAAATCCTCGAGGCTTTCCGGCAGGGCGAGGCCGACATACTCGTCGGCACGCAGATGATCGCCAAGGGGCTGGACTTTCCCAACGTCACGCTTTCCGGCGTGGTGGCGGCGGACATGTCGCTCAACCTGCCCGACTACCGCAGCGTGGAGCGCACCTTTCAGCTCATCACACAGATGGCGGGGCGCGCCGGCCGCGCGGGATATCCCGGCAAGGTCGTTTTGCAGACCTACGAGCCGGACCACTACGGCATCCGCCTGGCCGCAAGCCAGGATTATCGCGCGTTTTACCTGCGCGAGAGCGCCTTTCGCCGGGGCGCGCTCTATCCCCCCTTCACGGTGATCGCCCGCATCGTCTTTACCGCGAAGGAGGAAGAGGCCGCAAAAAAAGCGGCGGAAACGGCGGAAACGGAACTCAACAACTTTCTCGACCGGGGCGGCCACCGTCCCGACATCGTGCAGATGCGCGCCCTCGAATGCCCCGTCAAGCGGCTTCGCGGCGAGTATCGCTATCAGGTGTTCTTAAAAATGTATTTCAAGGCCGATACGCGCGGGATCACCGCAAAGATGCAGGCGCTGGCGGATGCCGCGGAGGGCGCGCGCGCGGAGCTTGAGGTCGATCCGACGAGCCTTTTATAGGGGGAAGAGTATGGCGACGCGCAAAATACTGGAATTTGGCATAGACGACATGCTGCGCAAACATTCGCGCACCGTGGAAAAATTCGACAAGCGCCTCTGGACGCTTCTGGACGACATGGCCGACACCATGTACGAGGCCGACGGCGCGGGGCTGGCGGCGGTGCAGGTGGGCGTGCTGAAAAGATGCGTGGTCATCGACGTGGGCGACGGCCTTATCGAGCTGGTCAACCCGGAGATCGTATCCTCCGAGGGCGAGATGATCAACGCCGAGGGCTGCCTCTCCGTGCCCGGCCGCCGCGGCACGGTCAAGCGCCCGGAGCGCGTCACCGTGCGCGCGCAGGACCGCAAGGGCCGGCCCATCGAGGTCAAGGGCGAGGGCTTCCTCACCATGGCCCTCTGCCACGAGATCGACCATCTGGACGGCATTATCTACGTCGATAAGATGATCGAGGACGTCACCGACCGGGAGGGGGACGAGTGATGCGCATCGTCTTCATGGGCACGCCGGAGTTCGCCGTGCCCTCCTTGAAAGCGCTTCTGGACGCGGGCTACGGGGTCGTGGGCGTCTTCACCCAGCCCGACCGCCCCGTGGGGCGCGGCCACAAGCTGGCCGCCTGCCCGGTGAAAAAACTGGCCGTGGAGCGCGGCGTGCCGGTGTATCAGTTTGAGCGCCTGCGCAATGAAGAGGGGCTTGCCTGCCTGCGCGCGCTGGCGCCGGACATCGTCGTCACCGCCGCCTTTGGACAAATTCTCTCGCAGGCGCTTCTGGACGTGCCGAAAATGGGCACCGTCAACGTCCACGCCTCGCTGCTGCCCGCCTATCGCGGCGCCGCGCCCATCAACTGGTGCATTCTGAACGGCGAAACGAGGACCGGCGTCACCACCATGCTCACCGACGCCGGGGTCGATACCGGCGCCATGCTTCTGCGCCGCGAGACGGACATCGGCGAAGTGGAGACGGCTGCGGAGTTGTCCGTCCGCCTCTCCCAACTGGGCGCGGAACTGCTCATTGAGACGCTCAAGGGCTACATCGCCGGCGAGATCGCGCCCATCCCGCAGGATGAACGCCTCGCCAGCCGCCAGCCGATGCTGAAAAAGGAGATGGGCCTGATCGACTGGACAAGGAGCGCCAAAGAGATCGCCTGTCAGGCGCGCGGCCTCGACCCGTGGCCCAGCGCCTACACGGACTATTTGGGCGGCACGCTGAAAATTTACCGCGCCTGCCCCGTGGAGGGCGAAGGCGATCCGGGCACGGTGCTGCGTTCCTCGGCCAAGGAGGGCCTCTTCGTGGCCTGCGGCGAGGGCGCGCTGGAAGTTCTGGAAATGCAGGCTCCCGGCGGCAAGCGCATGAGCGCCCGCGCCTATCTGGCGGGAAAAAAGATCGAACCGGGAACGAAATTCGGCGAGGGGATATAAATGGACAAACGCGACGAAAGAAACACTGCCTCCCATCAGAGAGCGCGCAGGCCCGCTTTCCGCGAACGCCGCGAGCGCCCGCAGAAGAAGGAAGCGCCCCTCAGCGCCCGTGAGGTGGCGCGCCGCGCGCTTTCGGACGTGGCGCGTTCCGGCTCCTATGTCTCCGCGGCGCTGGATCGCCATTTGAACGCCACGCGCCTCTCTGCGGACGACAAGCGGCTGGCTGCCAGCCTCTTTTTCACCGCGGTGGAAAACCGCCTGCTGCTCGAGGCGCGCCTTGCCCAGTTCTGGACGGAGCGCCCGGAGCCGGTGGTGGAAGACATCCTCCACATCGCCGCGGCGCAGATACTTTTGATGGACAGGATCCCCGACCACGCCGCCGTGGACGAGGCCGTCAAACAGACGCGCGCCTCGGGCCGGGACGGCCTTTCCGCGCTGGTCAACGGCATCCTCCGCAACCTCATCCGCGCCCGCGACGCCGGCGAACTTCCCGAGATCGACGACCCCGCCGTGCGCTATTCGGTCGCGCCGGAACTGGCCAAGCGCCTCATCGCCGCTTATGGCGAGGAGGAGGCCGAGGCCATCATGGCCGACCGCCCGCGCCCCAGCCAGACCATCCGCTTCAACGCCATGAAGACCGACGCGGCGGGCTTTGAAAACTATCTCAAAACGCACGATGTCATCTTCGAGCGTGGCCTCGTCCCCGGCGCATACCGCTGCCCGGCGGCAGGCAACCTTGCCCGTCTCGACGGCTTCCGCAACGGCTATTTCTCCATTCAGGGAGAGAGCTCCATGCTCGCGGCGCTGGCCGTGGAGCCAAAACCGGGCATGAACGTGCTCGACGCCTGCGCCGCCCCCGGCGGCAAAAGCGCCCTCATCGCCGAGACGATGGCCGACGTGGGCCGCGTCTACGCCTGGGACGTGCACGAGCACCGCGTGGAGCTGATCCGCGCCGCCAAGGAGCGCCTGAAGCTGGACAGCCTGCGCCCCGCCGTGCGCGACGCACGCAAGCCCTACGCGGACTTTGACCTTTACATGGACGCCGTGCTCGTGGACGCGCCCTGTTCCGGCCTCGGCGTCATCGCCGACAAGCCGGACATCAAGTACCGCTTTACCGACGCGCAGCTGGAAACGCTGCTGCCCTTGCAGGCGGAAATTCTGGAAAACTGCGCCCGCTTCGTCCGGGTGGGCGGCCTGCTCGTTTACTCCACCTGCACCATCCTTCCCGAGGAGAACGAACAGCAGGTGCGCGCCTTTCTGGAAAAGCATCCCGAATTCGTCCCCGAGACGAGCGCGGACTATCTGCCGGAGCCTCTGCGCGCGCGCTGCGAAAACGGCATGGCGCAGTTTTTGAGCCATCGCGACCACGTGGAGGGCTTCTTCATCGCCCGCATGCGCAGAAAGGGCGTGTAGCATGGAGCGCACGCAGCTTCTCTCACTGACGCAGGAAGAACTCAGGAGTTTCCTCCGCGAACTTGATCCCGCGCCCTTTCGCGCAAAGCAGGTGGGCGAATGGCTCGCCCGCGGCGCGGCCATCGGGGAAATGACCAACCTCCCCGCCGCCCTGCGCGCGCGCCTTGCCGAATGCGCCGTGGCCAACCCCGTGTCCATCCGCGAGAGCTTCCGTTCCAAGCTGGACGATACGCAGAAGCTGCTCTACGAATTGGCGGACGGCAACCTCATTGAGGGCGTGGTCATGCGCTACCACTACGGGGACACGCTCTGCCTTTCCACGCAGGTGGGCTGCCGCATGGGCTGCCGCTTCTGCGCCTCCACGCTCGAAGGCCGCGTGCGCGACCTGACGGCGGGGGAGATGCTGGGGCAGGTGACCGCGGTAAACCGCATGCTCGCCCCGGAGGGGCGGCGCGTCCACAACATCGTGCTGATGGGCAGCGGCGAACCGCTGGACAACTACGAAAACACGGTGAAGTTTCTGCATCTGGTCAATTCCCCGGAGCGCACGAACATCTCCCTGCGCAACATATCGCTCTCCACCTGCGGCCTGGTTCCGCAGATGCGCGCTTTCGCGGAGGAGGGATTGCCGGTAACGCTCTCCATCTCCCTGCACGCTCCCAACGACGAAGTGCGCAAACAGCTTCTGCCCGTGGCCAACGCCTACGCCATCGAGGACGTGCTTTCCGCCGCCCGCGAATATGTCGAAAAGACCGGCCGCCGCGTCATTTTTGAATACGCGCTGGTCAAGGGCGTCAACAGCGAATTGCGCCACGCCGACGAACTGGCCTCGCGCCTGCGCGGCCTGCGCTGCCACGTCAACCTTATTCCCCTCAACGCCGTGCGCGAGCGCGACCTGCATCCGCCCACGCGCGCGGACGTCGATGCTTTCCTGCGCCGCCTGGAGGCGCGCCATATCTCCGCCACCGTGCGCCGCGAAATGGGCGCGGACATCGAAGGCGCCTGCGGCCAGTTGCGCCGCCGCGTGTTGGAAGACCGCCAGGAGCGATAACGCCGGCAGACAAAGGAGCACGCCATGAAAGTTTACGCCGCCACAGACATCGGCCGGGTACGCCCGATCAACGAGGACAGCTATTACGCCCCCAAACCGGGCGAGTATTTCTGCGCCGTTGCCGACGGCATGGGCGGCCATAACGCCGGCGAAGTGGCCAGCGCCATGGCCGTGCGCGTGCTCGAAGAGGAGATGCGCACTCCCACGCAGCCCACGGAGGAGGCGCTGCGCCGCGCCGTGGAACGCGCCAACACCGAAATCTACCGGGCCTCCAAGGAGCGCGAGGGCTGTCTGGGCATGGGCACGACCATCACCGCCCTGTGCATGGAGGGCAACATCGCCCACATCGCCCAGGTGGGCGACAGCCGCGCCTATCTCATCCGCAACCGCGCCATTTTGCAGGTGACCACCGACCATACGCTGGTGGAGGAAATGGTTCTAAGCGGCCTCATCACCCCCAGCGAGGCCCTCAATCACCCCAAACGCAATTACATCACCCGTGCCCTCGGCACCGCCGAAACGGTCGAGGTCGATCTTCTGCGCCTTGACACCCGTCCGGACGACGTCTTCCTGCTCTGCTCGGACGGCCTTTCCAACTGCCTGAGCGAGCGCGAGATGCTCGACATCATGCTCAGCGGCATGCGCATGCGCGACAAACTCTCCACGCTCGTCGAGCGCGCCCTGCACCGCGGCGGACACGACAACATCACCGTCCTCCTGGTCACTTGCGAGGAGGAGAAAAAATGATCGGTCGCGTGCTTTCCGGGCGCTATGAGATACAGGCCGTCGTCGGCACCGGCGGCATGGCCGTGGTCTACCGCGCCTGGGACAAAATTGAAAAGCGCACCGTCGCCATCAAGGTTCTGCGGCCGGAATACGAGCAGGACGCGGAATTCGTGCGCCGTTTCAGCCGCGAGGCCGAGGCCGCGGCCAAGATGTCGCACGAAAACATCGTCAACCTTCTGGATGTCGGCAAGGACAACGACATGCGCTATATCGTCATGGAATATGTCCCCGGCAAGACGCTCAAGGATCTCATCCGCGAAAGGGGCCGCATCGCGCCGGATACGGCCGTGCGCATGGTCATCCGCATACTCGCCGCCGTGGATCACGCCCACAAAAACGGCATCGTCCACCGCGACATCAAGCCCCAGAACATCCTCGTCAACAAGGATGGCAAGGTCAAGGTGGCCGATTTCGGCATCGCGCGCCTGAAGACCGCCCAGACCACCCGCGTGGACGACAAGCAGAACTCGGCGCTGGGCAGCGTACACTATTTCTCGCCCGAACAGGCCTCCGGCGAGGTGGCGGACGAAAAGAGCGACCTTTACTCCGTGGGCGTCGTGCTCTACGAGATGCTCACCGGGCAAGTGCCTTTCGACGGCGACACGGCCGTATCCGTGGCCCTCAAGCACGTCAGCGAGGAGCCGCGCTCCATGCGCGAGCTCAACCCCGCCATCTCCCGCGCGCTGGATGAAGTGGTCATGCGCGCTTTGGCCAAGGATGGCGCCCGCCGCTACCAGACCGCCGCCGAATTCGCCGGTGATCTGCGCAAGGCGGTGGTGCACCCCCGGGGCGGTTTCGTCGCCTATCCGGTGAGCCGCGAGGAACAGGAGCGCCAGCGCGAGGAAAAGCGCCGGCAGGACGCGCGCCGCAAGCGCCGCCTGCGCCGCGCGTCGTTCTTCGCCGCCATCGCCGTGGGCGTGGCCATCGTCGGTACGCTCGTCTGGTACTTCGCCGCCGTCTACAATATGGAGAGCGTGCCTCTGACCATCGGCTCGGAAGAGGCCGCCGCCACAGGCGTCATTTCCCAGCGCGGCTTTGTGCCCGTGGTCGAGTACGCTTACAGCGAGGAATACCCGCAGGGGCTGGTGCTGGAGCAATCCGTGAACGCGGGCGAAAAGCGCCGCCGCGGCACGGAGATCTCCATCACCGTCAGCGCCGGCAGCCAGTGGGTCTATCTCGAGGACATGACCGGCTGGACGCTGGAACAGGTCTATGAAGAACTCACCGGCCTGGGCATCGCCGGCGAACACGTTTCCGTCACCTACGCCGTCAGCGACAAGCCCATCGGCTGCGTCGCCAGCCAGACGCCCGAGGCGGGCTACATCACCCGCGAGGAGGACATCGTCCTCATCCTCAGCGCCGAGCCGGTGGAGGTGCCGCAGCTGACCGGCCTTACCTATGAGGGCGCGCAGGCGCAGGCCGAGGCGGAGGGCCTTACCCTTGGCGAGCCCGTGTCCGGCTATTCTGCGGACGCGCCCGCCGGCACGGTCATCGCCCAGTCCATCCCCCCGGGAGAGGTGGTCGCCGAGGGCACGGAACTGATCCTCACCGTCAGCCAGCCGCGCCAGATGCTCTACTATCCGCCGTCCAACTACACGCTCTACGTGCCTCTGGACGATGTGGAGGTCGTTCTGGAGATCACGCCGCCCTCGGGCGCGACGTTCATGGGCTTCAGCGGCACGCTGGACGCAGGCACGTATTCCATTGAACTTTCCAGCGTCGAGCAGGGGCTGCATACCGTGCGCGAATATATGGACGGCGCGCTGATGGTGGAAACGCAAGTCATGTTTGAGTAGGAGGAGATCGGTTGCAGGGCATCATCACGCGCGGCGTGGGCGGTTTTTATTACGCGCTCGACGCGCAGGGGCAGATCCACCAGCTGCGCGCGCAGGCCAAACTGCGGCGCGCGCACTTAAAGCCCATGGTGGGCGATCAGGTGGAATTCGAGCCGGGCACGGAGGAAGAGGACGGCTGGCTCAAGGCCATCCTCCCGCGCAAAAGCCAGCTTGCGCGCCCGCCGGTGGCCAATATCGACACGGTGCTGGTGGTCATCGCCGCCGCCGCGCCGGAGCCAGATCTGATGATGGCCGACCGCCTGTTGCTTGCCGCGCGCGAGCAGCGCATCGAGCCCGTCATCGCCGTCAACAAGGGCGATATCGATCCGCAGACGGCCGAGGCCATCGCCCGCCAGTACCGCGGCGCGGGCGCGGACGTCTTTTCCGTCTGCGCGCGCACGGGCGAGGGCGTCGAGGCGTTGCGCGCGCGCCTGCGCGGGCATGTGCACGCCGTGGCGGGCCAGTCCGGCGCGGGCAAATCCACGCTGCTCAACGCCCTTTACGGCTTTGGCCTGCAAACGGGCGACGTCTCCCGCAAGATCGAACGCGGCCGCCATACCACGCGCCACTGCGAGCTGATCCCGCTGGAGGGCGGCGGCATGGCGCTGGACACGCCCGGCTTCAGCCTGCTGGAGACGAAGCTCTGCGACCCGGTGCTGCTCAAGGACGGCTATCCGGAGTTCGCCCCTTACGAGGGCCAGTGCCGCTTTTCGCCCTGCTACCACGCCACCGAGCCCGGCTGCGCCGTGCGCGCGGCGGTGGAGGCGGGAAAGATCGACAGAGAACGCCATGAGCGCTATATGGCGCTTTTGGAAGAAATGAGAATACGTTGGAGGGATCGCTATGGTTAAAGTCGCACCGTCCCTGTTGGCCGCGGATTTCCGCGTCATGGGGGCGGAGATCGAGCGCGTGGCCGCCGCCGGGGCCGACTATCTGCATTTTGACGTTATGGACGGCGCCTTCGTGCCCGAGATATCCTTTGGCTCGGGCATCCTCAAGTGGGCCGCCAAGGGGCCGTTGCCGGTGGACGCCCATCTGATGATCGAGCGCCCGGAAGCGCAGGTCGCCAATTTCGCCAAGGCGGGCGCGAAGATCATCACCATCCACGCCGAAGCGGGCGGGCATTTGCACCGCACGCTCGCGCTCATCCGCGAGCACGGCTGTCTCGCCGGTCTGGCCCTCAATCCCGCCACAACGCCGGATTGCCTGCGCTATCTGCTGCCCAGCCTCGACCTCGTGCTGGTGATGACGGTCAACCCCGGCTACGGCGGACAGAAGATGATCCCCGAGTGTCTGGACAAGATCGCCGAGATCCGCTCCATGCTCGACCGCGCCGGATCCAAAGCTATGCTCGAGGTGGACGGCGGGGCCAACACCGTCACTGCCGCCGAAATGATGCGCCATGGCGCGGACGTCATCGTCGCCGGCAGCGCCCTCTTCGGCGCGGACGACGCCAAGGGGTTCATCGACAGCCTGCGCGCCTCCTGGCGGCAGCTGCATCCCGAAGAAAACGCCTGATGCACCTCCGCCGCCTTCCCGCATAGTATGTTCGGGAGGCGATGGTATGAACAGGGCGTGCAAGGACCGCCGCGGCGGTCAACGAAGCGGCGTTTCCAGGTGGTTTGGTCTGGGGCTGATGCTGGTGGGGGTCATCCTCCTGCTTTGCAGCCTGCCGAGCTGGCTGTGGATGAGCGTTCTGGCCATCCTGCTCATCAGCGCCGGTTTTCTGCTCTGGAGATTCTGAAAAAACAATACGGCCCGGGGCTGGCATGGCTCCGGGCCGTTTCCATATCCGTCATAGTTCCCGCCCACACTTGCGGCAGAAGCGGTCGTCCGCCGCCACCTTTGCGCCGCAGGCGGGGCAAAAAGCATTCGCGCCGTCCGCCGCCGCGCGCGGGTCGGGCTCCTCGCCCTCCTCCGTGATGTCGAAGAGGGAGAAGCGCCGCTTGGCCGTGGCGTTGTAGAGGTTGTACAATGCCTGCGCGATGGCGAGCACCACAAACACAACGCCAAACAGACAGAAATACACCGGCGCGTCCATCGAGGCGGCAACGGCGATCCAGGCCACGCCGATCACCGCCGCGATCACCGAGGCCGCGCCGCCCAACAGCGAAGGCCCGCGCCCGGGCTTGACGCTCTTCATAGGCAAACCCTCCCTTGCCATCAATTCCCTTCTTTGACGAATGGCCGCGCCCTCAGGTTCCCGCTTTCGCCTTCCCCGCCCGCACCCGCTTCCCGCAGCGCGGGCAAATGCGCTCGCCCGCCGGCACCGTCGCCTCGCAGCGCGGGCAGGTGCGCGGCAAGGCGTCCCCTTCCGGCGCATCCTTGGATGGCTTGCGCACCGCGGAGACGGCAGAGGCAACGCCAACGGCAATGTGCGGCACGGCGATCAGGCAAGTTGTCCACGGTTGCCCCTGCGGAACAGCCGTCGTCAGATACGCGGCGATGAAAATACTGCCAACAATGGCGAAGCAGATGCCAAAGCAAAAGATGGGCCAGCGTATCTCCGATGTCGGGTCGCGCTGCGGCCGTTTCTTCCCCGGAAGACCGCGCAAGACGATACAGGCCAGAGAAATGAGGCCGCCCAGCATACACAGCACTAAGGCAGGGAACATCCAAATTGCCCATGAGTCTTTGGAATTCAGAGCGGCATTCAATGCGCCCGCAAACAGGATGACAAGCAAGAAAGAGCCAGAAACCAGGATCGCTGCCCACACGGCTTTGACCACGCTAGCGGGCAACCCATGCAGTCGCGCTTTTTCCTGCGCCTCTTCCTCCGCATCCGGCTGTGCGTCTTCCTCTGCATCCTCCGCGTGCCGCCGCGTCCGCAGGCCGCGAACGAAGTCCGACGCGACCTTCGCCAGCAACACGCCGCCAAAGAGCGGAAAGAACCACGGCGCGCCCATGGCGATGGTGAAATACTCCCATGCGCACAGAAAAACGAGGGAAAGGACGCAGCCGGTATACCACAGGGGCGACCCTTCCCGCCCCGACCGGAACACTTTCATTGCCATCCCTCCCCGGATTCAGCGTCGCCGCCTCTTCCCGGCCAGTTCTGCTATGCCGGCGCGCACGAACCCCCAGCAGAAATACGTCAAGAGCGCCCAAATGCCTAGCACAGCCGCGATCGTGTACCACGGCGCGCCCTCAGCGATGAACACGCAGGCAGCGGCCGCGAACCCCGCGATGCCCAGCGCTGCGACGACCGCTCGCAGCACGACCCAGGGCCCGCCCGGAGGCACCTCTATGTTTGCCATCGCCGGAGCGTCGTCCTCCCACGCCGGCTCTTCATCCTTCCAGGCATCCTCCCGGATGACATAGAGAGCGGCGCGCTTTTTGCCCACACAGGTGCGCAGAAAATATATGCATATGGCGAAGAACAGCGCGAAGAATCCAACCCCAAAAAACGCAAACAGGCCTTCCTTCGCGGCGATGGCCGCGTACACCCACCGCGCAGCGAAGATGAGCCCAACAGCCAGAATCAGTACGAGCGGCGGGGCCATGCTTTTCCCGAGCCGCACGATGTGCGCAACGCCCCATTCCATCCGTTTGCGTTCGATCTCATACGCGGCAAACGGCCTGCGCGCAAAGAGATTGTGGGTGTGCCAGAACGCGGAATAAGCGACGCCCGCCATGATGCCCCCATAAAAGTACATCGGCATGCGTCCGCTCGCCCGCACGGCGGGCAGGCACAGCAAAAGCAGAATCAGCGCCGCCGCGGACAAAGCGCCAAATACCAGCGAAAAAAACCATCCGGGACGAACATGCTTCACACAGTTCCCTCCCTTCATCCCCTTCAACGGTACACGAAAAAGACCGCTCCCCGCCGCGCCCGCCAAACGGCGGACGGAAAAACGCGGAAACGGCCTTTCGGAAAAGGGCGGGCGGCTTAGAGAGCGCGCTCCACCTTATTGCTGCGCAGGCAGCGGGTGCAAACGAACATGCGCTTCGGCGTGCCGTTGACCATCACGCGAACGCGCTGCGTGTTGGGCGCCCAGGTGCGGCGCGTCTTGCGGTTGGAGTGGCTGACGTTGTTGCCATACTTCACGCCCTTGCCGCAGACCTCACAAAACTTTCCCATCTCTATGACACCTCCTTCAAGGCTGATGCATTCGCAAGTTATCAAACAGCACAATTATAGCACCGCGCGGGCGAAAACACAAGAGCTTTTCCATGTAAAACTTCGTAAAACGGGGCAAAATGATACCTGTACAGAAAAATTCCTCCGAAAAGGGCGTCCATGAGAGCGCGTTTAACGCCGATGCCCTTGCAAGTTTTGCCAAAACACGCTATACTAATAGAACGGATACGAATATGAGCCTTCGAGGGAGGTTGGAATATGGATTGCAAGTTCAAGACGGAGCTGGGCCTCGTCACCGTCAACGACGAGGTGCTCGTGCGCGTGGCGGGCTACGCCGCGCTGGATTGCTACGGCATCGTGGGTATGGCCTCGAAGCGCTCGACGGACGGGATCGTGCAGCTCATGGGCCGGGAAAACCTCGGCCGGGGCGTAAAGGTGCGTCAAAACGGCGAAAAGGTGGATATCGACCTGTTCATCATTGTGGAATACGGCATCTCCATCAGCGCCGTCGCCGCCTCCATCATCGAGACCGTGAAATACAAAGTAGAGCACTTGACCGGCATCAGCGTCGGTCGCGTCAACGTCTGTGTGGAGGACATCCGCGTTTGACGCATCGCGCGTTCCGGAAGTGGAGGTTTGCATATCATGCCGCAGGCAAAAATAGACGGGCTGCTGTTTAAGGAAATGATCCAATCCGGCGCGGCGCTGCTCACCCAGAACCGGGAGAGCGTGGACGCGCTGAACGTCTTCCCCGTGCCCGATGGCGATACGGGCACGAACATGTCCCAGACCATCAATTCCGCCGTCAAGGAGATGCAGGCGAAAAACGCCGTCAGCGTCGGCGACGTGGCCGCCGCCGTGGCCCGCGGGGCGCTCAAGGGCGCGCGCGGCAACTCCGGCGTCATTTTGAGCCAGATCCTGCGCGGTTTTGCCAGCGCCCTGGACGGCGCGGAGGACATCGACTGCGCCCTGATGATCCGCGCTCTGCGCGCCGGGGCGGACACCGCCTACAAGGCCGTGATGAAGCCCAAGGAGGGCACCATCCTCACCGTGGCCCGCGTCATGGCCGAGGACGCCGAGCGCAACTGCCGCGAGATGACGGACGTCGTGGAACTGTTCCGCGCCATCCTCAAAAGCGGCGAAGCCATCCTCAAAAAGACGCCGGACATGCTGCCCGTGCTCAAGCAGGCGGGCGTGGTCGATTCCGGCGGCACCGGCCTGACCATCATCTACCGCGGCATGCTGGCCGCCCTCACCGGCGAGCCGGTGGAGGTAGACGTGCCCACCGAGGGCGCGCGCGCCGCCATGCCCGGCGAATTCGTGGACGACCACGACAGCCTTGAGGAGATCACCTTCGGCTATTGCACGGAGTTTATCGTTTCCCACCCGCGCCCGGAAATGCGCGACAGCGATGTGGTGCGACTGCGCAAGCGCCTGGAGAAGCTGGGCGACTGCGTGCTGGTCATCTCCGACCTCTCCGTGGTGAAAGTGCACGTACACACCAACGACCCCGGCAAGGCGCTGCAATACGCCTTGGAGCTGGGCGAGCTGGACGCCATCAAGATCGACAACATGTTCGAGGAGCACCGCGAGCGCATGGCCAAAATCGCCGCCGAGGAAGCGGCGAAGCAAAAGCCCTACGGCGTCGTCTGCGTGGCGCTGGGCGACGGCATCGTCGATATCTTCAAGGAGCTGAACGTCGACCAGATCGTTGACGGCGGCCAGACGATGAATCCCTCCATCGAGGACCTCTACGAGGCCATCGAAAAGACGCACGCCAAGAACGTCTTTGTGCTGCCCAACAACACCAACATCATACTCGCCGCGCAGCAGGCGGCGGAACTGGAAACAGAGCGCAACGTGGTGGTGCTGCCCACCAAGTCCGTGCCGATGGGCATCTCCGCGGCGCTGGCCTTCGACCCGGAACTGGGCGTGGAGGAAAACCGCGCCGCCATGACCGAGGCCGCCGAGAGCGTGCACACCGCCTCCATCACCTACGCCGTGCGCGACACGCTCTTTGACGGGCGCGACATACACGCCGGCGACATCATGGGCCTGATCGACAACAAGCTTCACTACCTCGGCCACGACGTGCGCGAGGTTGCCGAGCATTTGACCGAGGAGATGGTCACCGAGGATAAGAGCCTCATCACCATCTATTACGGCGAGGACGTCTCCGAGGAGGACGCGCAGACGCTGCTTGCCGCCCTTTCGGAGAAGTACAGCCAATGCGACGTCGATCTCCAGCACGGCGGCCAGCCCCTCTACTATTACCTCATCGCGGTGGAATGATGGAAGAACTTTCCCGCCTGCCGGGCCTCGGCCCCGCGCGCGTGCGGGCGCTTGAAAAGGCGGGCGTGCATACGCTGCGCGATCTGGTCATGCGCCTGCCCGTCGCTTACCGCGATCTCACCGCCCCCACGCCGCTTCGCGAAGCCCACCCGGGCCTTGAGTGCGCCGTAGCCGCGCGCGTGGTGGACGAACCGACCGAGCAGTTCGCGCCGCGCCTGCGCATTACCCGCGTGCGCATCGCCGACGCAAGCGGCGACGCCATCGCCATCTGGTACAACCAGCCATGGCTGAAAAAACAGCTCTATCCCGGCCGGGAGCTTTTGCTCTACGGCCGTTTTGCGCTGCGCCGGGGCGAATTGCAGCTGCAAAGCCCGGCCATCGAGCACGAACGCGGCATCGAGCCGGTCTACCGCGCCATTGCTGGCGTGCCCCCGCGCGCCATGCGCGAAGCCGTGCGCGCGGCGCTGGAGATGGGCCGCGGCCAGTGGCCGGACGAACTGCCCGAGGGTCTCAAGCGGCGCTACGGCCTCTGCGAACGCAACTTTGCCCTCTATAATGTGCATTTTCCCTTGAACCACGAGGGCCTCGCCGCCGCGCGCCGCCGCATCGCCTTTGAGGAACTGCTGCTCTATCAGGTGGCGCTCTCGCTGTTGCGCTCGGACGCTCGCGCGGGCGTGAAGCTGTCCTTTGCCGATGAAGACGTCGAGAATTTCTGGAAACTTCTGCCCTTCCCGCCCACGAACGCCCAACAGCGGGCACTCTATGAAATGGCGCACGATCTGCGCATGGATGCGCCCATGGCGCGGCTGTTGCAGGGCGACGTGGGCAGCGGCAAGACCGCCGTAGCCTTTGGGGCCATGTATCTCGCCTGGAAGAGCGGCTTTCAGGCGGCGCTGATGGCGCCCACGGAAGTGCTCGCCCAGCAGCACTATGAGGACGCGCAGGCGCTCTTTGCCCCCTTGGGCGCGCGCGTCGGCCTCCTCACCGGCTCGCTGACGAAAAAGCAGCACGCGCAGGCGCACGAGGCGCTATCAAGCGGCGAATGGGACATGGTCGTCGGCACCCACGCGCTCATCACCGAGGGCGTTGCCTATCAAAACCTCGGCCTCGTCATCACCGACGAACAGCACCGCTTCGGCGTGCGCCAGCGCACCGAGCTCAGCAAAAAGGGCGAGAGCCCCAACGTGCTGGTGATGTCGGCCACGCCGATCCCGCGCACGCTTTCGCTCATCGTCTATGGCGACCTCGATCTTTCCATTCTGGACGAACTGCCCCCGGGACGCACGCCGGTGAAAACCCGCGTGGTGCCGGAGGCAAAGCGCGCCGCCATGTACGGCTTTGTCATGGAAAAAGTGCGCGAGGGGCGGCAGGCCTACGTCATCTGCCCCTTGGTGGACAAGAGCGAGGCCGTGGAAGCCCGCGACGCGCAGGAATTGTACGACGAACTTTGCAAGCTGCTGCCCGAAGCCCGCGTGTCTCTCGTCCACGGTCGCATGAAGGCGGCGGAAAAGGACGCGCGCCTGGAGGCTTTTCGCGCCGGCGAAACGGACATACTCGTCTCCACCACGGTGGTGGAAGTGGGCGTCAACGTGCCCAACGCCAGCGTCATGGTCATCGAAAACGCCGAGCGCTTCGGCCTTGCCCAGCTGCACCAGCTGCGCGGCCGCGTGGGGCGCGGAAAATACGAATCGTGGTGTTTCCTCGTCGCCGAGCCGACCGAGCGGCTGCGCCTGCTCACCCAGACCACGGACGGCTTCAAGATCGCCGAAAAGGACATGGAGCTGCGCGGTCCGGGCGAGATGTTCGGCGAGCGGCAGAGCGGCATGCTCTCCACCGGCCTTTTCATGCTCGCGGGCGACACGCAGCTTTTGAAGCTCACCCACGACGAGGCCCGCGCCCTGATGAAGCGCCCGGATGACGAAGAGACAAAACAGATCGTCGCCCTTGCCCGCCGCGCCTTCCGCGAGCGTCTGGACGAAGTGGCGCTGAATTAAGATCGCGGCGGAGCATCAAAACCCACGAAAAAGCGCGAGAGGATGCGGCCCTTTCGCGCTTTCATCGTCTCCGGCGGCATGTACGGCGGGGCTTGTTCCCCGTCCGCCGGTGTATCAGCGCTTTTCGACACGTTGCAAACACAGTTTTTTACAGTTGAATATTGCCAGTGTAAAAGCCTCCCGCAAGGTCAAAATAGTGTCAGACTTGAACGGGAGGTGAAACAGCATGAGCAACAATAGCTCCAACCGCATCAACGTACCCGAGGCTCGTCAGGCGCTCTCCAACATGAAGTACGAGATCGCCAACGAAATGGGCATCAACCTCACCAAGGGCTACAACGGCAACCTGTCGGCGAAGGAGAACGGCTCCATCGGCGGCATGATGGTCAAGCGCATGATCGAGGACTATCAGCGTCAGGCTTCCGGCAAGTAAAGCGGCAAGCCATCCTGGAGAAAGGAGGAAATACGCATGTCCAGCAAGAACAGCAACCAGATCAACGTGCCCGAGGCCCGTCAGGCCATGAATTCCCTGAAGCAGGAAGTGGCGAATGAACTCGGCATCAACCTCAAGCAGGGCTATAACGGCGACATCGCCGCCAAAGACGCCGGCCACATCGGCGGAAACATGGTCAAGAAAATGTGCCCCATACGAACCGCAAGCTACGCCCGCACCTGCATAACCGCGCCGGGGCGAAAGGTGATGGTGAGGTATGTTGTGTCGATTGCGGTTTAGGGAGAAAGGATACCCTGGGCAATAACGACGGAACGCGACAAAGAACCGGCTGCCATTATGGATGAAAAGAAGACACTAGGGAAAGCTGTCGAACTTAATCCAGCGAAAACACCACCCGTAGATATACAGGCCGCCGCACAGATGTGGGTTGGAACCTGCCATAGTACGAATATGTCTACGATGAATATTGCGGCTACATTCTCTGCCCAAAGTACAAGGGCTTAGCAAACATTTCCGCCTTATCAGGGCTGATGCGATTCGAAGAAACGGCTGGCAAGGACAAAGGTTAAAAAGGGCTTTCATCGTTGTCCTGGGGAGCGATGAAAGCCGTGGGCAAGAATAGATGAAAAGGTGCAGAAGTGTGAGCTTATCCTTTCAAAAATGTCCGCGCTTCTGCATCGGTTGTTCCCGAAGAGAACTTTTTAGAAAGTGGCATATTAAGCCGCTGCTGCTAATGCGATTCTTTACAAGGGTTTCTCACAAAACATCCCGATACCGATACTGTGTTTTACCATACGGCGCGGGGTTACCACTGTGGATCCAGGCAAAGAGCCTTCCATAATCGGGGTCGTCATAGAAATAGCGGCCGGTGCCGTGCCAATCCGAGAGAGTTGCGGCAGGATCGTCGTAATCGTAATAGGTTTCGGTGAAAACATAGCTCCATCCGCTTTCCAGCGATCCGGAATATCCGCAGCCGCCGCACCATTCAGGATCTCCACAGTCATAGACGTGTACATGGTTGCCGCAGCTGGGGCAGCTGTAGTAATAGTAGCCATAGACGGTGCGCGTCTCAACTTGACACGAAGCGGAGGACTGCACGCTTTCGTCTCCCCAGTTACTCCAAGGGCCGTATTGCGGATCAGTTGTGGATTCCTGCCAGATAGTCGTGGAGGGCGGATCCATGCTCAGATATTCAAGTAACACGAAGCCGATGATATCGTTGTAATCAACGATGGCAAAGCGCGTATCCACCTGATAGGCACTTAGCCGCGTGCCCAACGGGATTCGCGCCAAACGCGCAGAGGTCGTATCAGCGTCATCATATAGCGAGATCCATTCCTCGCAGTTGGCAACGTACATCTCGCCGAGATAGTATCCAGGGTCTTCGCGAAGATCGTCCTCTCCCATATATGGCGGAGAAGATGCAAGATAGTCCCGCAGTACATATCCGAACATACCATCGTAATAGACACCGGCAAATTCGCCTGTCAACTCCGTGACTTTTACGCACGTCCCGAGCGGTATTTTGGAAAGACGTACAGAACCTGTATCTGGATATTGGCGCAGCGATACCCACTCTTCACAGTTTGCGATATACATTTCACCCCAATAGGCGTCGCTATGGCTCCCCATGTCCGAGGCGGCGGAATTATACGGTTCCAAATACTGCGCCTTGATCCAGCCGCAACGGGTATTATAGCTGCACAGCGCCCAGCCATGCCAAAAGCCATCTACAGGAACAACTGTCCCCAAGGGAACTTCCATAAGGCGCGGCGTCTGCTCGTCGGCCTCCATGCGCAGGGAGACAAAAGATTCGCAATTGACGACAACGTAATCGCGCGCCCCGCCGGAAGTGCTCAGAAAATCCCATACGCTCCAACCAGCCGTATGCACAGTGTTCGCATAATTGTCATCGAATGCTTCATAATCTGGATAGCGTTGAAAGAAATCAGAACTCTGAAGCTCCTGTTCGGCGCTGCTACGTCCGTCCGGTATGTAGGGCTCTTCCATCTCAAGATATTGGTTTTGGATATAACCCCATCGTGAATCATAGTAACAGCGCGTAAATTCCTCGTTCTCATAATACGCGAGTACGACGGCTTCATACGGCACTCGGGCGACTACGTCCGATTGTACGTCCGGCAGCAGGCGTAGCGACACCCATTCCTCACAATTGACCACACACATAGCGCCGAGATAGTCTCCGGCAAGAGCACTCATGCATGGGAATACCAGCAAAAGCGCCAACAAGCAAATAGCCAACCGTTTCATTGATCCCCCTCCACTTCAAATACCCTCATGTGCTCTGCCCATTGCCCAACAGTGTCTCCGCGGCGCGACCGGGCGGTAGGCTTCGCAGCCAGCGCCGCACATTCCCCAAGAGCGACCAAATCCGTCGACGCGGGAAACCTCTTCTTTAATTATAACGAAAAACAGGACAATAGCAAACCATTTATGACGCGATGTAAACCGCTGATGCCAACTAGGTAAAATGAACTTGAGCGGAAGGGAATCGGTGCGTGTTGCGGTGGAACAACCTGCCTCCAAAAGCCGATGCCGGCAGATGTCGTTCCAACCATCAGCGCTTATATGTACACAAGCTGCTCTCGATATAGCGACCGCGAACGAACTGATTGAAACAGACCGACCGGGATTTCCGCACGGTTTTGCGAACCGATTCGAGGCCAGTCGCCTGATGCCCCGCCTTACTGCTATAAGACGCTTCGGAAAGGAAGCGCAGATCGGCGTCTTCCGCATATGTATTGGATACGACGATTTCGTCATATCCATCCGCGCCGCGCAGCGTCAGATCGACGCGGGGCGAACAGGAGTGCGCTGCGGCTTCCAGCGCGTTGTCGATCAGGTTCCCTAGAACCCCGCAAAGCGCTGTGGCTGGAAGGGCGTTGAAAGAAAAACCTTCGGACACAGACAGGTAAAATGGAACCCCTTTTTTCTCCGCATCGTCCATCTTGCGAAGGAGCAAGGCGGCAAGCGCTGGAACGCTCAAGCGATTAACTGCGGTAGCGTTCTCATTATTGATGTGCGCGCAACGGCGCGCCATATCGGTATAATAGGCATTAATCTGCGCTATATCCTGCGTGAGGATGACGCCCTCAAGGCCATAGAGCAGATTTGCCATATTGTGCCTGTATTCGCGCGTGCTTTCGATAACGCGCTGATAGGCGACATTTTTTTCGTTTAGCGAGAGGTTGGCACGGCGCAATACAAACTGACGGATATCCTGCCATACATAGGCGCCCAAAAGGACCGATAACCCGAAATATACAGCATAAGCGTACAGCTTTTCCCGCAGCGCGGAGTCCTGCAACGCCGTATCCATGTGGTTCCAAAGCAGACGGTCAAAATCCAGACCGAACATGGCCAATACGATAAAAAGCAGGACTACCGCTGCGCTAAAGCGCAAAACGTGCAGCACGTTTGCCTTGCGTGCCCGCAGATAACGGACGAGCTTTCGGATCCAGTAAAGGAGCAAGAGGATAGCAATCAGATAAAACGCCGTCAGAAGAAATAAAACAGGATACGTATAGGGTTCAAGCGCGTACAGAGAAGATCCTGCAACGTCAAGCGAAGTACCGGCGTCGGGATAGATGAGTATATAAATGCTCGTGACGATGATCTCGTTGAGGATCATCATTACTGTACAGAAGATAAACGGCGCCCAAAATGAAGAGCCGCGGCGCGGAGACCAGAGAAGGCGGCAGATGACGAATAGATCCGCCGCTGTGAGCAGATAAGAAAAAAACGTAGTAAACAGCAAATGCCGCGAAAGGAAGTGCGAGGCCGCATTGATCGCACAAGCCAACACGATGCGCTTTGGACGCTGCTGGACGCCGAGGATGTATTGGCCAAAGCCAGAATAAAAAAGCGCGATCAGAGCGTCGGTAAAAACCTCGCGCGCGAAGTTGACAAGCAAGAGCGCCGATACGGACATACAGCGACCTCCTATATGTTCCTGCGCATACGCCGGGAAAGATGTAGAGCCGTTCCGTGAACGAGCACCGTATCTTCCGCGTCGTTCCATTCCTGTATGTAGGCGCGGTTTACGAGATAGCGGCGGTGGATGCGCACATACCGCTGCCCGGAAAGAGCTTTTTCCAGGTCAGACAGCGTAGAACGCCAAGTATAGTCCCCCTGCGCCGTATGCGCCGTTACGTTACGGCCATTCACTTCAATATAATAAACCAGCTCCGAGGGAACAAAGAGCGTGCGCGACCCAATGGGAACGCGCAACATGGCACCGCGGCGTGCATGCAGGATTTCCCGATAAAGGCACCGTACGCAGGAGCGCAGGTCTTCCCGAAGGATGGGCTTTACGAGTAGGTCGTAGGCGTGCAGTTTCAGGCAGTCTAAAGCATAGTTCGGATAAGCCGTCACAAAGATAAAGTAGTCGTCCAGACGATCCCGGCTCAATCTGCGGCAAACATCCAACCCACTTTGATCCTGGTCGAGGCGTATATCCAGCAAAAAAACAGTGGGTTGCGCATTGGGTGGGGCATAGGTGAGCACGTCCTCAAAATTGGACGCTTCCAAGGCGATATTTGCCGGGATGCCTTCTTCTTCGCAGATACCTATCAGCATTTGTTCCATGATGCGATTGTGGCTTGCCACATCGTCGAGAAGGACAAAATTCAGGGCGTCTCTCATACACATCTCCCTCTGGGGATATTTTGTTTGCTATATACACATATTTTAACAGATTCTGTGTGCTTCTTCAATTGTTAATTATTTTTCGCGGATGGAATGAGCGGTCGAAATCGTGCCACGAATGGTTTGCCATCACTTTGCACATCGCTATAATTAAAATTAAATATATATGCCTTAAGTACACTCGCGTAAAAAATGGATTGCGGCGGGAGGAGGGCGCTATGTTTTCAGCACTCGTTTATTACAAGGATCGCTCGACTTTCGTTTGTCTGCCAGATGTACAGACGGGAGAAAGGCAGATATTGCTTTCTGCGACGGAAACGGGCTGGGACGAGGACTGCCTGATCCGTTTTTTCGCCATCGATGGCCTGTGGCGCGTCGCCTGTCCTGCTGGGATGGCTTGGAAAAGCAGCGATCCTTTGCCCGTCAATCGCGCCATTTCCGATGGCTTTAATATGAGCGCCGCTGGCGGAGGGCGACTGTTTGGCCTTTACTGTCGGAGATTGCGGCGCGAAGAGACAGCCATGAAAAAATACATGACCGGTGAATTTTTATCCATCGGTAAGAGCCAATCCGACATATTGCTTGAAGACAAATTTGTCAGTGAACGACATTGTATTATCACACGGAACGCGGAGGGCTATGAGTTCAAGGACATCAGCAAAAACGGAAGTTTCGTCAATGGCCGCCGCATCCTTGGGCAGAGCATCCCTCTGCGCACGGGCGATATCGTGTCCTTGGCCTGTGGTTTTCGCTTGGCGTTTTTCGGCGAATATTTTGCCGTCAATGCAGGAGGGACGCTTAAAGCCGTTCAAAAAGAGCCAGTAACGTCGCGCATCCATTACGATCCAACGATCGCTGCTCCGGCATATGTGCGGATTGCACGGCCGCCGCATTTTTATCCTGCGCTTGAACCGGTCAGCTACCAAGTGGAGCCGGCTCCTGTGGCAGAGGAAGGCGACAAGCAGCCGCTACTCATTACTATTGGCCCATCGTTGACCATGAGTTTGCCCATGCTCATGGGAAGTTTCCTGGCGGGGACAAGCAGCTACGCGAAAGCCGGCGTTATCATGATGGCCACATCTTCTGCCTTGGCGGTCGGTTGGACGTTGGTCAACCACATCTATCGCAAACGCCAGAGCCAGCGGGTCTTTCTGGAGCGGATGGATGACTATATCGAACGCCTGGGGAACTTCGAAGAGGAAGCCGAACGGCGCATGGATGATATGGTCGCCGCTCTGTTGAAAATGCACCCCTCCGCCCAGGAATGTTGCGACTTCGCTTTGCAGCGCTCTACGCATCTTTGGCAGAATATGCCAAGTACGGCGGCGTTCCTGTCGCTGCGCCTGGGGTTGGGAATGTTGCGCCTGCCATGTGAGATCGTCGCACCGAAGCTAAAAATGGGAGAAAAGCCCCAGGGAATCGCAAATGCCCCTTACGAGGCGGCGGAGCGGCTGAACAAGCTATACCGCGGGCCTGTATGCTTTCCTATGGAGGAGAAAAGGCCGGTTGGCATCATTTATACCCAAAAGACGATTGAGTACGTGCAGAGCCTGCTGCTGCAACTGGTCTGCCTAAACAGCTATATAGATTGCCGGCTCGCGATCCTGGGAGAAGAAGGTTCCGATGCACGCTGGAGAGGGATGCGTTTCCTTCCGCACGTAGCCTTTGAAAACGATCCTTCGCAGCATATGGTAGCGACAAGCGCCGAGGCAAAACGCTCGCTTTTGCGCGACCTTTCCGATCTTTTACAGTACCGCGCCGGACGGGCGCAAGCCGGCGGCGAGGAGGCGGCAGTACCGCGCTATATCGTCGTCTGTGAGGACAGCGACCTGTGGGCAGATAACCCTTTTTTCCGCATCGCCATGCAGGAGGGGCTGGGTTTTTGTATGGCTGTGCTCGCGAGGACGCACGAGGCGCTACCAAAGGAGTGTTCGCGCATAATCGATCTGAGTGGCGCCGAAGAAGGCGTGATCTACGACCGCGTCCAGGGCACGCAGACTCGGTTCAAGCCGGAACAGGTGCAAAGGGAGCAGTTGCAGGCTGCCTTTGCCGCCCTTGTGCCCCTGCATGACAATGAACAGGCAAACAGCAGCGCGATCCCGGGAAAAGTCGATTTTCTGGAATCCTTCGGCGTACGCACGGCACGCGAGCTGGAGATATGGCGCAGCTGGAATACGCAGAGCACAAGCCGCAGTATCGAGGCCAATATCGGTTTCAGAGCGGGAGCTCGGCCGTTCTTGCTGGATATCTCCGACAAGGCGCACGGCCCGCATGGCCTTGTTGCTGGCACGACCGGCTCCGGCAAGAGCGTACTTTTGCAGACCATCGTCCTTTCACTTGCGGTGAAATATTCGCCCACAGAACTTCAATTCATCCTGATCGACTACAAGGGCGGCGGCGCATTCGCCTGCTTCCACGACCTTCCACACGTCGTCGGGCTAATTGATAACCTGAACGGCCGCAGGACAGTATTGCGCGCTCTGGCCTCGGTCAATGGCGAGATACTGCGCCGGCAGGCAATCTTTAAACGCCTCGGCGTCAGCGATATCAATGACTATATTCGCCTACACAATCCTGATCCATCGCTGCCGCCGCTTTCTCACATCGTCATCATCATCGACGAATTTGCCGAGCTTAAGGAAGAAATGCCGGAGTTTATCGAAGAGCTGATCTCCGTTTCCCGCATCGGGCGTTCCATGGGAATCCATCTGATCCTCGCTACGCAGAAACCGTCTGCATCTGTGAGCGGTGAGATATGGAGCAACGCGCGTTTCCATATTTGCCTGCGCGTTCAGACGCGCGAAGATTCGATGGAGATGCTCCACCGTCCCGATGCGGCGTTTATCAAAGGAATGGGCAGCGGTTTTGCGCAGGTAGGAAACGACGAGATATTCGAACAGATCCAGGCTTCATACAGCGGTGCGGCCTACGATCCGGGCGCTTTGCCACAAGGGGAACGCCCGCATCTGCTTGATGAACGCGGCGCGTTTGCCCAGTTCGCCCGCATAGAGGAAAGGAACCGCGTTGAAGGATCGGGGTTGTCGCAAATGGAGGCCGTATTGCGGGAGATATGCGCGGTTACCCGCGGGCATGCAAGTTTGCGCATCCGCGGACAGCTTTGGCGCGACGAACTGCCAAACATATTGCCGGCAGAGTTGGTCGGGACTGTTCTCTCCTCTGTAAAGACAGGCGCTTTTCCTCGCCGCCTGCTCGTCCCCTTTGGACTGGAGGACGATATAACCCGGCAGGAACAGCCGCCCGCCTGTGTCGATCTTTGCAAGACGCCTGTTATCGCCGTTGTTGGCGGCGCCGCCAGTGGCAAAACGGCGTTTTTGCAAACATTTGTTTATAGCATTTGCCGCAACTATCGCCCTGATGAAATCCAGGTTTGCATAGTCACCTTTGGCGGCGCACAGTTCGAAGAACTATCCGGATATCCCAATGTAATTGGCGTTATCCGTGGTGCGCAGAACTCTACACTATGGCAGTTGCGCTGCGAACTCCGCCGCGCGATCGAGAACAGGCAGGCGCTTTTTGATGCTGCCCGGACAACGAACTTCGCTGGTTATATCGAAGCGCGTCGTGCGGATGCCGCGCTGCAGCCCTTGTCTGCGCTGGTGGTTGTCATCGACAGGATTGGCCAGCTATTGAATACGCTCTCTGATAGCGATCAGGCCCAACTGATCGACCTGTTTAAGACATCTGCCAGCTATGGCGTATACTTCTGCTTTTCTGCGATTGAAAAGACAGAGATGCCTTATACACTGCGCGAGAGCGCGTTTTGCATACCGTTGAGGCAGAATTCACTGAGCGATTACAGCAGCCTTCTGGGGGAATTTCGTTTCCCGCCAAACGCTATTTTGCCACTGGAGACGCCGGGGCGCGGTATGCTTTTGGAGGATGGGGAGGTCCGCGAGTTTCAGTGCGCCCTGGCTTTTGGCGAGCGCAGCGATGCGGCGCGCAACCGCAGGCTTTTAGAAGATGGTATCGTTTGTGCGCAGGGCATCGAGGTGGTGCCAGCGATCCGCATTACCCCCGTACCGCGACCTATGGATGCGCGGGCACTTTGGAAAATTGCCAGCGATGGGCCTTTTGCGAAGGGCTTTTGCCTGCCGATTGCTCTGAGACAACCGGAGCTCACCCCGGTTTGGCTTGATCCATGGAAGACGCATATGGTCTTTGTATTTGGCAAACATGCGACCGGAAAGACCGCCCTGCTCAAGTCGCTTGCCACCCTACGCTGCGGCGAACATGGAAGCGAAACATATGTGCTGCATATGGGTGAGGAATGGCCGGGTGTCGCAACACGGTTGAACGCGCGTTGCCTGCATGTCGGCAATGCTTCCGAACAGGAGTGGGATGCATGGCTCACAGCTCTGACCGATGTCCTGCAGGAGAGAAACGCGCGGCGCAAGACGTTCCCCGGCTATGAGTCCGCCTCCAACGAACGGGCGATCTGCGCGCGGTTCGCACCGTTGACGCTGATCCTTGACGATACCGAACGTTGGTATGGAAAACTCCGTCTGCCGCCAGACCTCGCAGGATATATGAAGTCGATTTATGAAAAAGGGCGCAGATACAACATCGCCGTATTTTCCGCCTGTGCCTCCAGCGGCAATTCTTCGGCTCTTCCTTCGCCTGAGATTACAGAGCTGAAGAACCGTTCGCTTGGCGTCGCTCCAGGCAACACGCTGGTCAACTGCGACCCCTGGGGTGTAGACCTTCCCTATTTGAAGGAGAACCAGGCGATGCGCCCGGGGGAAGGTTTCCTGATTCTGCAAGGGCAAAGCGTGCGCGCTGTCTTGCCCGGAGATGTGAGAGGAGCATATGGAACAGATCAAAATTGAATTATACCTGGTCGGAACGGATACATGCATGGATTATCTGCTTCCGCTCAATCGTCCGTTGTGCGAATTTCTGGAAGAGATGGCTGTGCAGGCTGAAAGCATGGATGCCTCCCTTTCCTTTGATCGCACGCAGCCATGGATGCTTTGCGACATGGAACGCCATCTGCTGCTCGATCCGCAAAAATCGCTTGCAGAGTTGGGCGTACGCAACGGTGCGCGCCTGTCGCTTTGCTGAATAACATAAACGGTACAGGAAGGGGTGAACCCTGTGATTGGAGACAAGGAACATTTTTACCCGCTCGGCACCGCTGTACGGCTGAAGAACAACAGCGATATTTTCGTGATCATCGGCCTGATGCCGCAGCTGACCGAAGGCGTTGTCGCAGACTATCTGGCCGTGCGCTATCCCTGTGGGTATGAGGCTTCGCCGGAATCGCAGTTTGCCTTCAACGCCGAAAGCGTCGCCGAGGTAGTCGCTGACGGCTATCGTGACGAAGGCTTCAACAGGTTGAAAGAAAACCTCTCGCAGCTCGAACAACTCGCTCGCACTCCCGTTAAACCGGTAGCTAGCGGCAAAGGGCCTATTCTGGAGTAAAAAGGAGGAAACGACATGAGCCGCAGATACGACAGCGACGATATGATGCGGGCCATCAACGCCCTGGACTCGGCCATCAGCGAGGTCAGTTCCGCCATCAACAAGCTTGATAGCATCAGCCTGGGCAGCCTCACCGGTAATACGCGCAATGCCATGCAGGAGCAGCTCAACAGTCAGCGCGACCTTCTCAACGCGCAGCTGAAAACGCTACAGCAATCCCGCTCGACTATCCAGTCCAAGTGGCAAGCCCTGCAATGACGAAAAGGGGGAAATCATATGGCAAACTGGCAAATCGTTACAGAAAAGGCTGACCAGGCCGCCCAACAGATACAGTCCAGTGCCGCCACGGTCAACAAACTGATTGAGCAGTATACGGCGGCAAAAGCCCAGCTGTTTTCAGATTGGGAAGGGTCGATGAAGGACGAATTTGTCCAACAGACCGGCGTCAACTTTGAGAGCCTCTGCGCCGCGCTGGTTAAAAGCCTGCAAGCGCTTGCCACAGATGTAACCAGCAGCAAGCAGGAACACCTGAAGAGGGATGAAGACGGCGCAAACATCATTCGCGGGCAATAGGAGGTGGTCGCATGGCACGGGTCAATATCAATGCCTTTACAGAGGCGGTCAATAATTACAGCGCTATTGTCAGCGCTTTGGATTTGGAAATCGGAAAGCTCAACGAGGCGGCGACGGCTCTCAAGTCGGGTATTTCCGGCGACGAGGCAGGCACGCAGGCTCTGTATTCCGATCTTTCTAAGCGGCAGGAAGATGTGGCGGCGGCGATTTCGTCGATCAAGTCCGTTGTCGCCAAAATACAGACGACGCACGAAAGCTACATCCGCAAGCTTGGCATTTTGAGCTAAAAAGGGGCGCGCCATGGCAAGATATACCTATAGCGACGCCGAAATGGACGCCATCATTGAAACCTTCGCTCGTTCCCGGCAAGCGTTTGTGCTTGTGCACGAGTCCATTTCCCAGGCGCTGGGCATACTGCGCAACATCAACTCGGCGGGAGGAGACCTCAGCTCCGCTGTGGACGGTACCGTGCTGGGCAACGTCAATCAGACGCTGAATCAGGCCGACGCCGTTCTGGAGAGTCTAACTGGGCTGCTCGGCCGTCTAAATGAGGCGCGAGCATTGCTTTCCAGGCCAGGCACGCGCCCCGACAACGAGGATACGCCCCCGTATGCCCGCACGGCCATGGCAAATGGCATGCAGAAGCACGAGGGAATGGCTTCGGATGGCCTGCTCAGGGAGTTGACGAACAACCTGCTCGAATAATCGCCGCAAAAGAAGGAGGAACGGCGCATGGCAACCTATGTCTACGACGATACGACGATGACTACTGTGATTGAAGCATACAAAACCATCAGCGACCTGACGTCTTCCACCAGCGAAGCCACGCAGTCGGCGCTTCAAGTGATTTCATCCATCGCCTCCGCTGGCGGTGACCTTGGCGCGGAGGTCGGTGGGACGGTGCTGGGCAATCTGCGCAAAGCCAACAGCTCCGTTTCGGATGCTCTTAGCAAGGTAAAAAAGGTTTACAGCACTTTCGAAACCGCCCGGGGAATACTCAATAAAACCAGCTCGTACGTCAGCGGAAACGGCGTGGCGGATGCCATCAATAAACTTGCCGGCATGGGGCGGGAGGAACAGGAAGAATTTGTCATAGACACATCGGAGTTTATCGGGAAAACATTCAGTCAGTTTTCCAGCGAACCGACCACAAAGACCGCGCTCAGCAATGCAGGAGACATAGCAGAGGCGGCTGTTAACGGGCTGGACTTCCTGGATTCCCTAAACGACCAATTTTCGGAGCGTTTTTCGAGCCAAACGGCAGATATTGGCGCGACGATCAGCTACACAGTCGGAAGCACCTTAACCGCTGGTACGCTCGTTGCTTCTGATGTTGTCGCCAACGCTTTCAGTCTGGATATTCCTGACCACTGGATTCGTTCCGCAACATATACGGTTGGGGATTTCAGCGAATCGGTTTACAGGTTCGTTGCCGACGGCCTTGAGTCAGCGTGGAATGGTGCCAAGGGCTTATTTACTTGAAAGGAAGAAAGAAATGCTTGAAAGGGAGAAGGTACTGCCCATCGGTTCGGTTGTGACGCTTGAAGGCGTGCCCAAGGGCAAATTCCTCATTACGGGTTACTATCCCATCGCGGAAGGCGCGCTGTATGATTACTGCGCGGTTTCCTACCCGCTGGGAGAAAAGACGTCGAAGGCCGCGCTCATGTTTCAGTCGGACAAAATCGGCTCGGTACTGCATCGGGGCTATCAAAATCTCGCCTTCGATATGCTTCTGGATGCGCTCGACGCCAACGCTGCGCGTCTCCAGGACGCGCTTGCCGCCGGCAAGCTGCGCGAGGGTGACTGACGAACGGCACAGGGGAAGGGAGCGTGCGCTCATGAAAAAATTGTTAGTTGGCCTCATCATCGCGTTTTTCATCATTGCGGCGCTCCCGTCGGTTCTGGCGGAAGATAGCGTCTCTATTGATTTTATCTATGGAGACATGGAAGAACTCTTTGCGCAGGCATTGGCACCGGATGCGCTTCCCGGAGACGTGCAGGCGCATTTTGAAAGCATTGTTTCCCTTTACGAGGCGAACCCCGGCGTGCAGGATTTTGAATACGCCGCCTACTACTACTGCTACGCAAGCGGCTATCTCGCCTTTTTGCGTGAGGATTGGGCTGTCGCAAAGGCCAGTTTCGATAAGTGCCGCATCTATAACATGGGAGAGGAAGAAGCCTATTACAACTTCGCCATGGGCATGCTTTATGCACAAAACGAGGATTATGCCCGGGCCATTCCCATGTTCGACGCCGCAGCTAGCGGCGGGGGCGCGCTCAGCTCCAAGGCGCTGAACAAGAGCTTGGAATACATGCGTCTGTATCAGGACGGGCTGCGCGATGCGGGCAATGCCGCGCTCGCCGCCGGCGATTATCAGGCGGCCTTGGCATATTTCGACACCTTGCGGACGGAGTTTCCCGAATCGGACGGCGCGGCACTTTATGACGAGTGCCTGGCACAGAGCGGCGCGGCGCAGGCGCGCGACGAACTGGGCGTACTCGTTCTCAGCGACACACAAGTGGAGATTTCCTGGACGTCCACGCGGGAAAAATGCCGGATATTTGTCAGCATGGCGTTGGATGCGCAGCCTGTATTTGATGGAGTGGCGCAGGAAATTGCCGATGGAGAAACGCTGCTTTTTGACGCCGGTTCCGCAGTCAATGCCTGGGATGTAGAGGGCGGCCAGACGCCCCGCGTGGCCGTGCTCGCGGGCCTGCTGCCAGGAACGGCCTACGGCCTGTGGATGGAAGATGCGCAAAACGGGGAACTCTTGCGCACCGGCGTTTTCGTCACGGAGGATGCACCGCCCCATGCAACGCTGCGCGTGGATCGCTCCGTGCTCTACGCCTATCAGCAGACCGCCTATGAGATGACGCGCTCCGCCCTAAAAGAGGAAGCCTCCTTCTGGGTGACGATGTCGGATGTTTTGCAGGCGCAGACGGGGTACGATGTCGTCCTCTCGCCGTCGGCAACGGGTGATATTGGCTATGCGCTCGTCTTCAGGGCCGTGGACGCCGTCGGCGGCGCGCTTCCCCGAGAGGCGCTCGCCTGGCAGGAAATGACGGTGCTTTTGCATTTAGACGGCATTGCAACCCTTTGCTACGAAGAAGCTTTCGGCGCGGAAAATTCTGTGTTGGAGACCTACAACGCGGAACTGACCGTCCTGCGGATTGACGATATCCTTCGCACAGCCGCATGCTCGTGCGAGATACCGTCGGGAACTGTCTATACGCTGACGGTTCTTTTGGACGGCGCGCGCTTTTTGGAGATCAGTGGAAATATAGGGTGATGGAAGATGGATAGGGCGCAGATCGACGCTCTGCTCGCAGAAACGGCGATCCTCAACGGATGGGTGGTGGAACGCTTCATTGGCGAGGGGCGTTTTGGCAAAGTTTATGGCATACGACGAGAGAATCCCTTTGGCGGCGGTATTGAACGGGCGGCTCTCAAGTGGGTGCGCATCGCCCCCACGCCGGAGGAGATCGAACGCTGTCCGGCGCAGGGCATGACGATGGAAGACCTCGCGGACCGCTACAGGCAAAAAGTGGAAGTCTGCGCGCATGAAATCGAGATCATGCGCAGTCTGCAAGGCGAGACCAACATCGTCAATTATCAAGATTTTGAGGTCAAGCCGGTTCCCGATGGGATTGGTTGGGATCTCTTTATCCGCATGGAGCAGCTTACGCCCCTCCTGAGCTATATTGGTCAGGAGGGCTTATCTGCGGAAATGATTGTCGATGTAGGCAAAAGCGTCGCCGCAGCGCTTTCCCTATGCCATCATCCGCGCGTAGGCGCGCCGGTCGTCCATGGAGATGTCAAGCCCGGAAACGTCTATTTTGCCCGCGAGCATACGTTCAAATTGGGAGATTTCGGCCTTTCCTTCCTCGAGGGACGCGGCGGGGATTCCGGTAGCGGCACCCGGGGTTATCTCGCCCCGGAATGTGTCGCCGGCGCGGAAAAGACGGCCCTCAGCGATCAATATGCACTGGGGAAAACGCTGTGGATGCTGTGGACGCTCCTCAGCGGCGCCTCAGGTACCGATGAGGGAAAAAACGATTCCGACGCGGTGGCTGATCGCGCCCTTTTGCAAATTATTCAGACCGCCACGGAGGAATCGCCGGAAGCGCGCTATGCGGATATCGACGATCTGCTCCGCGCGCTCAACGCCATCACGGAGCCAAGCGCCGGGCGCGTGCGAGCGCTCACGGTGGAGGAGTACCTGCAAGGCCCGGGCAGGGGCGGCGATACCTGGACCGACCTGCGCCAGCGCGAGGCCCAGCGGGAGGCGGACGACGTCCTCAGCGGTATGGAATCCCCAGTGGAACGCACAGATGACGTCTGCAAAGAAGCCGGGGGGCAGGCGGCGCGGCCCCGGATTTCGAAGGAGTATGGCGACTGGACGCAAAAAAAGCGCGCGCAGGCGCACAGGCGCAAGGAAAAGGCGCTGTTTGCGGCAATCGTCGCCGCGCTTGTGCTGGCGCTGGCTGCGGGCGTCATTTATCTGCTTAGGCCTGCGCCCGTACAACTCGCGCGGCAATACGCGAACGCCCCTTGCCGCCTTTACCGCTACAAGACGGATTATGCGGCCACGGCAGCCGCAGCCGTCAATCCCGGCGTTTCCAGCATCTGGCAGGAAGTGCTCAATTCCGATTGGGCCCTGCAAGCTTCGGGGCTTTCGACGGATGCGGGCGACGGCTATGGCTATGTGCTCGTTGTCAGCCCGTCTGGAGGCGTTTCCAGCCTGACGCTTGACGGCCGTGTGTGCCGCGTCGATTTTGTCATCGGCGACGCGGCGGGCAGCGTCACAGAGCGCTGTGAAAACGCCACTTCCATGCTGACGATGAATTCCGCGCAAACCTGGCTCGCCTTTGACCTCATGCCGGCGCTTCGGGAAGCGCGCGGTGAAGCAACGTTTGCCGCCGGCGAGACGTACCGCTTCACCTGCGTCCTGGACGACGAGGCCGTCGCCATTTTCGAGGGGACGTTCGCCTGAGCGCCATAACTGTCAAAACACGGAGGGAAATGAGATGCGCGCCATCTTAAAAAAACTGCTCACCTGCTGTCTGCTGATCTGCCTGCTGCTCGCCCCGGCGCGGGCGGAGATGCCCTCCACGCCGGAGGAGCGCTATGCTACGGAACTTTCGCTGCTCAACGGCTATTTGCAAAACAGCGCGGCGCGCAGCGGGCTGGACATCCGCGGCATTTATGATGTCTTTGCTGAAAACGGCAATATCGGCGAACACGCCACGGGGTTCCGTGGGTATGCGGAAGCGCTTGCCCTGACGGAAGAAGGGAACTTTGCCGGGGCGCTTGCCGTCGTGGAAAATCTACAAAACAGCGCTTCCTATGAAGCGTTCCGCGTCTATCTTGAAGACGGGGAAGACT
>LHCFC04200__coassemble_453_pt1 | contig 27701 bp, 11 predicted proteins | sample LHCFC04200__metabat2_high_PE_065 | metagenome-assembled genome bin LHCFC04200
TGGTGGCCATGAAGTTCATGTTGTACTGGCGCTCGCCATCTTCGCGGTAGTAGTCGGAGAGCATCTCGCTGAAGGGCACTTCTTCGACAATGAACTCAAAGCCCAGCGCCGGCAGCGTTTCGGAAAGCTGCTCGACCACCAGATCGGCGCCCTCGTTGCCCTCCACCTTGGCAAAGCGGATGGTGAGGGACATCAACTCGCCATCGACGTCCTTATAGCGGACGGTGTCCACCTCGGGATCGAAGGGCTCGCCTTCCTCGTTGAGCGTCCAGCCGTCCTCGATGAGTAGCGCCAGCGCCGCCTCGGGGTCGGGATCGTAGTGGTTGAGCTCGTCCAGGTTGATCTCCTCCCAGGCGAGGGCTTCCTCACCCTCCGCGCCGCCGGGCAGCAGCGCGCCCATGGCCGCCAGCGTCATCCACTGGCCGACGCCGTAGTAGCTGTACACGGCGATGGCGAAGGAGCCGAGGTGTTCCATGATGAAGGCATCCTGATCGAAGCTGTAGGCGATGGCCTGGCGCACCTTTTCAAACTGCGTGGCGCCCATTTCGCAGGCGAAGGCGCAGAAGCCGTAGCCGAGGCGGGCGTAGTTGCGGTTGGTGATGCCCTCATTGGCAAGGGCCATGCCGCCGAGGATGACGTCGCTGTCGACGCACTTGTTGAGCAGGTCGATCTCGCCGCTCTGCAACTGCTCGATCATCGTTTCGGGCAGCACGGGCACGAGTGTGACGGTATCAATGACGGGGACGACGCCTTCATAGTTGCCCTTGAAATAGGGGTTGATGGCGAAATCCACCTGGCCGGACTCCTCGTCGTAAGCGGTGAGCGTGTAGGGGCCGCTGGTCAGCGCCGGATGGGACATGTAGCCCGTTTCCTCGTTAAAGATCGTCTCGGTGAGCACTTCAACGGTGAAGGGCACTTCCTCGGCCTCGGGATCGATGCTGCGCAGATAAGCGCCGTTCCCATCGTCGGCCACCTCGCATTCGGGGGCGAGCACGGAGATGGGATAGGGGTTGGTGCGCAGATAGGCGTAGTTGTAGAAGAACGGCTCGTAGGAGCCCTTGACGGTGATGCTGTAGGTGTAGGTATCCAGCAGGCGCACACCGGTAAAGACGTCGCTTTCGCCGCTCGCATACTCCTCATAGCCGACGATATGCTCATACTGGCGGGTCTGCGCGCCCAGCTGCGCCACCTCGTCCGAGGCGCACAGCAGATAGGAGAACACGTAGTCCGCGGCGGTGATGGGCGTTTCGCCGTCGGAATAGACCAGGTCATCCTGCAATGTGACGGTATAGACGGTGTTGGCACCGTCCGCCGCGCCTTCGACGTTTTCGACGACCATGTGATCAAGCACGAATTCGACCTGCGAATCCCAGACCACGGGGCTGTAGCCGTGGATCATGGTGCGCACGTCGATATCGCTGGTATTGTTGCTCCACATGCTGGTGAAGAAATCGCCGCTGACCTTGGTGGTATTGCCCACGGTGATGTGCGTGGGCTCCTCGCTCACGGGACGGCCGCTGAGGGCGATCTCCGCGGGAGTAAGGACGACGGGGCCCTCGGCCTCCGCCTCCTCGCCGGTCGCGGCGTCCGCGGTGGCGGGGACATCCGCGGTGGCGGGGGCGTTTTCGAGCGCTTCGGCAAAGCCGGCGGATGAACAAAGCAGCACCAGAGCCAGAAGCAAAGCCATCAGCTTGCGCATAGGATCTCCTCCGATCTCAAAATTCTATGGCGACGACATGAGGGTGGTCCCCCATGCCGCCGCGCTGGCGCTGCTTAGTTGAAGCAATCGCCCTCATTCATGTTGATGTTGCCGCCCAGCGGGACCATGTTATCCTCGATCAGCGTGAGCAGTGCGGGATCGTCCGGCGTCCGCGGGGTGAAGTCGTCGGGATTGTGGGTGTTGGTGATGTTGATGGCCGTCGCCGTGTACTGGTAGCGCACGTAGTACTCAGCCGTGTAGGCTTCGACCACTTCGTAGCCGATCTGCGTGCCATCCGCGTTGTAGACCGGCAGATCGTCAAACACGGCGCTCCAGCCATTGGCCTCGTTCAGCGTTGCTGCCGCCACCGAATCGCCATCGGCAAGCAGGTAGACGATCAGTTCATCCGGACGCAGGCCATCGGCGTCGTTTTCGTCGTTCCAGACCTTGTAAACGGTGCGGCTGGTGACCTCAGCGGTGACGTTGCGCGTGTTGAGGAAGCTCACCAGAGCGTCATCCGCGGCGGAGATGAGACCGGCCGTCGCAGAGGAGGTGGTCACATAGCCGTCGGTATCGGCGTCGTCCTCGCGGACATCGTAGTAAGCGCCGTCGAGGATGCCCTGGATGACCGCTTCCTCACCGGCCGCGAGGCTGAGGGAAGCGTAGCCATTTACGAAGGTGATGGAGGAACCGGCGTCGCCCGTCATCCTGTAAGAACCGTTGGCGTTCGTGCCGTCGGGCTCGCGCAGGAAGATGGTGAAGTCGAAGTTGCGATCCGTTTCCGCCGCGTTGCCAGCCACCGCCTTGCGCACGATGAGGTTGCCCACATTGCGCTCGTTGGTGAACGTCGTCGCCGCCGTGGCGCCGACCGGGATGACGCCCGTCTCGTTCTCGCTCGCGCCGGTATAGCCGGAGCCATCCGGAATCTCCTCAGACACTTCATAGGTAGTGCCGGAGAGTATGTCGAGGATCTCGAGCGCGTCGCCGCCGGTGAGGGCGACCGTGGCCGCGCCGCCGGTGAAGGCGACCTGCGTGGCCTCGCCGTTGAGCAGGGCCGCGTAGACGCCGTTCACATCCACGCCGTCAGTGCGGCTGAGGCGGATGGTGAAGGTGAATGCATCGCCGGCGATCGGGCCGTTGCCGGCGAACACCTTTTCGATGCGCAGGTTGCCCGCGTCGCGGGTGTTGGTGAAGCTGGCGACCGGCATGACGCCCGTGGCGGGGATGGTTCCGCGCTCGCCGCTTGCTTCGGTCTGGTAGCCCTCGAGCGCGTAGGACGCTTCGGTGACCTCATAGGTCGCGCCCGCCGGAATCTCGTGGATGACCAGACGCTGGTCGTGCGTGAGGGTGAAGTTGGCGACGCCGTTTGCGACGGTGGCGGTCGCGCTCTGCGCGGCGTCCGCGGTGTAGAGCGTGGCGTTGTAAACGCCGTCCACATCGATGCCGTTGCCGCTGGGGATCAGCTTGAGCGTAAAGGCGAACGCCTTGTCCGTCTCGCCGATCGCGCCTTCGACGGTCTTTTCGACGCTCAACTCGCCGATGTCGCGGGTGTTGGTGAAGGAGGCGGAACTCGTGCCCGTGCCGATGGCGCCCTCCTCGCCGCTGGCGGCGGTGATGAGGTAGCCGTGTCCGGCCGGGTCAGCCTCAGTCACGGTGTAGTCCGTACCCTCGGGGATGCCGTAGACGGTCAGCGTTTCGCCGTCCTTGAGGGTGAAGGTCGCTTCGCCGTTTTCGACGGTCAGCGTGCCTTCGCTGGTTTCGTAGGTGTTGTCCACGATCACGTCGTCCGCGTTCTCAAGCGTCAGGGTGAACTCGAACTCGCGGTCCGCCTCAGCGCCCGTGCCGTTGACGGTCTTCGTCACGCGCAGGTCGCCGACGTTCATCGTGTTGGTCACGGTGATCGCCGTCGCGCCGTCGGTGACGTCGCCCGTGGCGGGGTCGATGCTGGAGACGTAGCCGTTTTCGGCGTAGTCCGCCTCGGTGATCGTGTACGCGGTGCCCGTCGGCAGACCGCTCAGGGTCACGCTCTCGCCGTCCTTGAGGGTGAAGGTGTTGCTCGCCGCGACGTTGCCGTTCTTTTCGCCCTGCGTCCACGTGCCCGTCAGGGTCACGCCGGTGGGCGCGGTGAGGGCGACGGTGACGTCGAACTCGGTCAGAGCGTTGGGCGCGTCTTCGCCGTTGCCTTCCACGTTCTTGGTGATCTTCAGGCTGCCCACGTCGCGGTGGTTAGTGAACTCCGCTTTCGCGGTCTCGCCGGCGACGATCTCGCTGCTATCACCCGTGGATGTCGTTTCGTAGCCGTTGGCGCTGTAATCGTCCTCGGTCACGGTGTAGTCCGTGCCCTCGGGGATGCCGTAGACGGTCAGCGTTTCGCCGTCCTTGAGGGTGAAGGTTGCTTCGCCGTTTTCGACGGTCAGCGTGCCTTCGCTGGTTTCGTAGGTGTTGTCCACGATCACGTCGTCCGCGTTCTCAAGCGTCAGGGTGAACTCGAACTCGCGGTCCGCCTCAGCGCCCGTGCCGTTGACGGTCTTCGTCACGCGCAGGTCGCCGACGTTCATCGTGTTGGTCACGGTGACCGCCGTCGCGCCGTCGGTGATCTCGCCCTCCTCGGGTTCGATGTCGGACTCGTAGCCGTTGGCCGCGTAGCTTTCCTCGGTGATCGTGTAAGTCGTGCCCGCCGGCAGACCCGTCAGTTCGACGCTCTCGCCGTCGGTGAGGGTGAAGGTGTTGCTCGCCGCGACGTTGCCGTTCTTTTCGCCCTGCGTCCACGTGCCCGTCAGGGTCACGCCGGTGGGCGCGGTGAGGGCGACGGTGACGTCGAACTCGGTCAGAGCGTTCGGCGCGTCTTCGCCGTTGCCTTCCACATTCTTGGTGACGGTCAGGCTGCCCACGTCGCGGTGGTTGGTGAACTCGGCGACGTAGCTGCCAACTTCGCTGGTGATCGTGCCGCTCAGGCCGTTTTCACTGGTGAGCGCGAAGCCGTTGGCGTAGGCGTCGCCCTGCTGCGCGTCGACATTGTTGCCTTCCAGATCGGTGGCACGCTCGGTGACGGTGTACTTCGTACCCAGCGGGATGCCATCGATGAATGCGCTCTGGTTGCCGCGCAGTGTGATCACCGCCTCTCCGTTTGCGACGGGGAGGAGTTCCGCGCTTTCGCCCGTGCGAAGCATGTAGTACTCGCCATTGACGTTCACGCCGTTCTCGTTCTTGAGTTCGAGGCGGAAGGTGAATGTGTCGTTGGTCGCGCTGCCGCTGCCCGTGACCTTCTTGACGATGGTCAGGCCGCCGACATTGCGGATGTTGGTGAGCGTGACGGCCACATCGGGCGCTTCGATCGCGTTTTCGGCGACGGTGATGACGCCGTTGCCCGGGTCGTCCAGCATGTCGATGAAGCCTTCGCTGGCGTAGCCGTCGTTGGCCTCGACGATGGTATACCTCGTGCCTTCCGGCAGTTCGGCAAAGACGACCTTCTCACCGTTCTTGAGCGTGAAGGTGTGCTCCCAGACGCCGTTTTCAATGGCTGCGACCTCGGTCAGGTCCTTGCCATCGACCGTGCCGACGAGCTGCACGCCGGTCGGAGCGGTCAGGGTGACGGTGATGTCGAATTCCGTGCGCACATCCGGCTCGTCAAGGCCGTTGCCGTCGGTCTTCTTGGTGAGCGTGAAGCCGCCGACGTTGCGGGTGTTGGTGAAGGTGACCTCGTCGGTCGTGCCATCGCCGATTGTGCGCGTCGCGTCTTTGTAGTCGCTCTTCGTCTCGTAGCCTTCGCTGGCGTAGGGAGCCTCGGTCACTTTGTAGGTCGTGCCCTCGGGGATGCCGTCGATGGTGATGGTCTCGCCGCCCTTGAGGGTGAAGGTGGCCGTACCGTCCTCATCCACTTCGACATCGTCGGTGGCCGTACCGTTGATGGTGTTGATGGTGGCCGGGTAGTCGCCATCCAGCTTCACGCCGTTGTTGGTGAGCTGGAGGGTAAAGGTGAAGTCCTTCTCCGGCTCTACGCCCGTGCCTGCGACGATCTTTTTGACGCTGAGGCTGCCGACGTTGCGCTCGTTGGTGACGGTGACGGCGACGCTGTTCGCGCCCTCCTCGCCGGGGATGGTGCCGGTGATGTACTTGAGGCCACCAGCGGTCGTACCCGACGTGACGGTTCCCGTAGACGTGAGCTGTGCTTCCTCGTAGCCGAGGTTCGTGTAGTCCGCCTCGCTGATGGTGTAGGTCGTGTCTTCCGGCAAGTCGGTGAAGACGGCGCTCTCACCTGCCTTGAGGCTGAGGGTCTTGCTCCACACGCCCTCGGTGACGGTGCCATCAGCGGGCAGGGCCGTGCCGTTCACGTATCCCACGAGAGTCACGCCCGCCGGCGGGGTCAGTGTGACAGTGATGTCGTAGGCGTCCTGCGTGTTCGGATAGCCTTCCTCAAAACCGTTGCCCTCTTCCACCTTGGTGACGGTGAGGCCGCCGATGTTGCGGGTGTTGGTGAAGGTCAGGCTCTCGGTGACATCGGTTTCAATGTCGCCTTCCTGGATCCGTGCCGGCTCGACCACATAGCCCTCGGCCTTGTAATCACCCTCGGTCACGGTGTAGTGCGTGCCCGCGGGGATATCTTCGATGGTCAGCGTCTCGCCGTCCTTCAGCTTGAAGGTCAATTCGCCGTTTTCGACGGCCAGCGGGCCTTTGCTGGTCTGGTATTCGTCATCCACATTCACGCCCTTCGGATGAGAGAGCGTAAGCGAGAATTCGAATTCCTTCTCCGGATCCTTATCCTTGCCGGTGCCCTTGACGATCTTTTCGACGCTCAGGTTGCCGGCATCGCGGGTGTTGGTGAAGGTGACTTCGCTGGTGCCGTCGGGTTTGACGCCGGCATTCATCGCATCGCCGGTGGTGGTCATGACATAGCCGTTGGCGTAGAGTATGCCTTCTGTGAGCGCCTCTTTCGAGCCGTCGCCATCGACGTCCATCCACTCCGTGACGGTATAGGTTGTGCCCGTGCCGTCCTTCGTGGTGGGAATGTTCTTAATGGTGATGCTCTCGCCGCCCTTGAGGGTGAAGGTGGCTTTCCCGGAGGCGTCCACGGCGACGGTGGTGTCGGTGGTGTCGGTGTCCGTGCCGTTGATGGTGGCCGGGTAGGAGCCTTCCAGCGTCATGCCAAGGCTGTTGCTGAAGACGATCTCGAAGGTGAATTCTTCGCCCTCCTGCACGCCCTCGCCCGCGGTGACCTTGGAAATGGTCACATTGCCGGCATAGCGCTCGTTGGTGAACGCCGCCTCCTTCTGGACATCCGCAAGCGTGATGGTACCGCTGGCGGTATCCGTCTTGATCGTGTCCACATAGGTCACGTAGCCATCGGCGGTGCGGTCGCCTTCCACGACGGTGTAGGCCGTGCCCACCGGAATGCCGGTGAGGGTGACGCTGTCGCCGTCCTCGAGGGCCTCAAGTGCGATGGTCGCGGTTGCCCTGTGGGGATTCTCGCCCGCCTCGGTGGTCTCCGCCGCGAAGGTATAGTCGCCGTACTGCTTGTTGACCGGCAGGCTGTTGTTTTCCAGCGTGACGGTGAAGGTGAAGGTATCGCTTGCGGGCAGGTTGTTGCCCTCGACCTCCTTGGTGATGGTCAGGCTGCCGACATTGCGGGTATTGGTGACGGTCACTTCGTCTTCGACGCCCTGCTCGACCTTATGGGCCGTGTCCGCATCGGTGACGTAGGCGATGACCGCCGGCTCAAAGCCGAGGTCCGCGTAGGACTGCTCTGTCACTTCGTAGACCGTGCCCGCGGGCAGGCCGGTGAACTTCACAGACCAGTCGCCCTGCAGGGTGATGGTGTTGCCGCCCGCCTCCGCGTCGGCCGGCTGGTCCTGCTCCTCGCCAGCACCGTTGTAGACGATCCACTGGCCGCCCATCTGCACACCCTCCGGAGGCGTGAGGTTGACGGTGATCTGGTAGCTTCTGGTCTCGTCCGCTTCGTCGTTGCCCTCGACGCGCTTTGTTACGGTCAGCGCGCCCTGCGAGCGGTTGTCAAAGTCGAGGCCGCTGAGCGTGCCGTCGCCGGTCGACTCGATGACCTGTTCGCCGCCTGTGACGGTGGCTTCGGGAATGAGCTTGCCCGCTCCATTGTCTTTGAGTTGGACAGTGATCGTATACTCTGTGGTATCGTAGACCATGCCGTCCTCTGCGGGATCGGGCACCTTTTCGGAGAGCGTGTAGACGTAGCCGCCCTCGGGCTCGTAGCGCAGATCATCATAGGAATCGTAGTCGATCGTGAAGGTGAACGCGCCGTTTGTGCCGCTCTCCGGGGTATCAATCTCCTCGCCATTCGCGTCCTTGAGGGCGAAGGTGAAGGTCTCGCCGGGCACAAGGCCGTTGACCGTCTTGTTGCCATTGATGACGAGCCTGCCAGAGGCGATGTAGTCGTTGGTGACGTTGACTTCGTCTTCCACGGCGCCAGCCATGTTCTCCGTTTCCGAAGCCTTGAGGATGAAGCAGCTCTGGCCCTCTCCAAGGCCGGTGACGGTCGCGGTGGCAATCTTGGTTTCGTCAACGCCCTCGACCGTGATCTTGGAGGCATTGTAATGCGCGGGCGCGGAGGTCTCGACGACGACGTAGTTGGCGTAAGCGTCGAGGTAATTGTCAGCCGTCGATGTAAAGGTAGCGCTGCCATCCTCTCCGGTGGTGAGCGTGGCGATGGGCGTCCTGCCCTCGATGCTATAAGCGCCATCCGTGTAGAAATGGCCGTAGATCGCGAAGGTCGCGCCCTCGACGTGCCTTCCGTCCGTGCCCACCTTACGGATAGTGAGATCGCGCATGCGCATCAGGCCGAGGTCGTAGGTCATATCGTCCGTGCCGGACTGGAGGTAGAACATCTCGGTGGTCGGGGTCGCAGTCTGGCTGAAGTTGCTGTCCGAATTGCGATCCTCAAACGTCGAGCCATCATCGTCCACCTTGGGCGCGTTCGTCTCGCCGCCATACGGCTTAATGACGCGGTAGCCCTCGGGCAGATCCGTGACCTGGAGCTGGTAGGTGTAGCGCGCCGCGCCCATCAGGCTGGTGTAATCGACGTCGTTGTCATCATACTCCGCCTTGTCGTCGTCCTGGGGGGAGGCGGGATGCAGGCCGCTGACGGTGTAGATGCCATTTTCGGTGGTCACGGTCGTGCCTCTGCCGGTACCGGCGCCTTCCATGAATTCGATCCAGCGGAAGGTGGTCTCTTCAGCGGGCTTGAGGGTCTCCCCTACAACATCATGGACGTTGTCGCCATTCATGTCGATCCAGACCTCGTTGCCGAGGGCAACCGCTGCGGGCAGGATCGTCACCTTGGTGTCCGCGCTGGCCAGGCCCTTCGCGCCGGGATACTGGAACGCGGCGACGTTGACGGCCAGATGGTAGTAGGAGATGTTCTCGGTGGGCGCGGTGCAGGTATAGCGCAGGGTCACGCTCTCGCCGCCCTCCAGCACGGGAACATGGACGAGGATGGAGTGGTCGCCCTCCGCAAGGTTCTGATGCCAATGCTCGGGAATCGCGTTGGCCTCGGCCGCATCCTCCGGCGCGACCGCGTCGAGGAAGGTGAACTCATCGTCCTCTTTCGCGCTCGAGTAGTACACGGTCGCCGTTCCATCGCCGCTGAGCGTCGCCGTGGCTTCGTTGATCGCGGTGGGGCCCCAGGCGCTGCTGCCGTCGCCCTCATAGGGCAGCGTGTCGGCGATAAAGAGATCGGTGATCGTTGCCGTATCATCGCTGTTGGTGACGGTCACTTCGTAATAGATCGTGCCGCCGGCATCGACGTTGGGAACGGAGTTGCTGGTGTGCCAGGTTTCGTCATCGACGCTGACCTGCTTGCTGATGGAGAGGCCGGAACGCGCGCTCACGGGGTTCTGCGCCTCGGCCTTGAGGGCCTTGAGGCCCTCGTAGCCGAGGTTGGCCGCCGCGGCGGGCAGGTCGGCACCGGCGGGCGCGCCTCCCTCGTCCGCGAAGGAAACGCCGTTCGGGTTATCGCTGTTCTTGGGCAGCGTGGTCTCGGTAAACAGGTAGGCCTCGTTGACGAGGTTGCCCATTACAAGGTTCTCCTCGCGCAGCGCGGTGGAGAGCACCGTGCAGCGGATGGTGAGCGTGATCACATCGCTCTGGGCAAGCGTGCCGTACGTTTGCAGATACACGGTCTGGCCGTTGATCTGCACGTCTTCTGCGAAGGTCAGGTCCGCGCAGCCGTTGGTCGCTTTCGCCGTGGCAGAGAGTATCTGCAGGCCGTTGGGCACCACATCCAGAAGGATGGGGTTTTCCATGCCGTCGGTCACGCCCTCAGCGGTAATGGTGTATTCCACCACCTGGCCGGGAACGACGCTGTCGCTCACTTCCGGCTTCTGCGCCACGGAGCTGGAATAGACGGCTGACGTTTTGCCGATCTTCGCCTGCGGCAGCGCCTCAGCCTTCTCAACGGTCACGTGGGCGTTAGCGAAGGCGGTGGCGGTCTCCGTGGTGCTGGTGCTGGTGGCCGACATCTCGCTAAAGTCGTAGGTGAGGTCGATCTGGGCCGTGTTGTTGATCCTGCTGACCAACCGGATATCCTCCGGCTCCTGCCCCTGCGCCTGGATGGGCTCGGTGGGCTGGCTGGCTTCGACCACGAAGGTCACCTCTCCGGCCGTGAAGCCCGCCGCGAGGCCATCCTCGTCCGCGTTCGGAGCATCGTAGACGACACGCACGCCCTGATAGCCCGCGCGATTAACGGTCACGGAATGGGCATTGCCATCGCGCATGTCCGCGGAGTCGATCTCGTGCCAACCATCGTCGAGCTTGCCATACACGGTGGCCACAACGGGCGCGTCGGCGAGCGTGGCCGGGGTGGGCGCGTAGAGCGTAGACTGGTAGGAGACGGCGCCAATGGTGATCATCGAGCCGTCGGCGAGCGACCACTGGACATGGTTGGCGGGGACTTTGTTTCCGTCCGCATCGAGGAACGCGAAGATATCATCCGTCAACTGCGCCTTCTCGAGCGGCATGAGCACGCCATCGGCAAAGTTCGAGATGGTATAGGTGATCTTGTGATCGCCCTCGCTCTGGAGGCTCTCGCCGCTATAGTCGGCCTCCTTGTCGATGCCAATGGGCAGGTAATCGGGGTTGGGCAGGTTGGCGAACACAGCCACGCCGACGCCGCCGTCTCTGGGAACGGTGACGGACTGCTCGGTGTGCCAGGCGTCGCCCGGCTCGGACTTGCCGATGCCGAGGTAGTCGTTCGGGGGATCCTCTTCCTCGACGATGTACGTGTCCGGGGCGACTCTGACGATCCAGCCGATCGTATAGCTCTGGCCGTCCTTTTCGTAGTGATCGCCCGCGTTCCTATAGCCCTGCGCTTGCAGCAGAGTGTTGAGCTCTTCTAGTTTCTCGTCGTTCAGGCCAAGATTGTCGATCGTGCCGACGGCGGTGTTCATGCTCGTGCCCTGCACGATGAAGTTGCCGCCCTCGGGCAGACGATCCTTGTCAACATAGTCGTACTTGAGCACGGCGATGCTGCCGTAGGGCTCGTTATAGGCGGTGACGGTCACGTCCGCGGCCGTCTCGCTTGTCGCAACTTTGTAGAGCGTGCGCTCCTGACCATCGACGGTGGCCGTGACAGTCTCCGCGGGCTGATCGCCAACATACACCTCCACCTTGCCTTCCACAAAGCCGTCGGGCGTGGCGGTTTCCGCGATGGCGTAAGCGCCCGCGTCGAGTTTGGGCAGGTTGCCGAAGCTGATGTTGCCGCTTCCATTGGTGGCGGCGGTTTTGGGGGCAAAGACTTCGGCGGAGACGGGGGCATTGTTCGCGTCGAGCTGATAGAGCGTGAACTGCGCGCCCTGAAGCGGGTTCGCTTTGTCTTCGTGGTCATAGGGCAGATCGTACTTGGTCAGGGTGACGACGATGCCCTTTTCATTTACGACGGCATTCTCGCCCGTCAGGAATTCATTGACGCCGCCCGCGGGGATATTGCCGATGCTGATGCCCTGCGACGCTGCTTCCGAAGCGGTGTAGGCCGCGGGCGTAAAGACTTCCTTGACGTAGTAGACGGCTTCTTCGCCCTTCCGCACCTGATCGTAGGGCAGGGTGAAATTATCCACCTTGGCGACGCCATCGGCGCTTGCAAACCGGTAGGCGTCATCTTCAAAGGTCGTCCAGGGGTAAGCGTTGTCCGGGTGGGCGAGGTAGACGTCGGAACCGTTGGCATTGGTATAGTAGAGCACGAACTTGGCGCCGGAGACGTTTTCGCCCTTATCGTCCACCTTCTCCACGCGCAGACTGCCGGTCTTGCGGTGGTTGGTGAAGGTGACTTTCGCGGGGGTTTCCCGCGTATCAGCCGGTTCGATCTGCACGCTGACCGCGGCAGTGACGGGCACCAGCCAATGCGTTTCGACATCCTCGCGGCCTGCGACCTTGGCTTTATAGGTCACGCCCGCCTGCACGTAGGAATCGGAGTCGGAATCGGAGGCGTTGGTCTCCTTGATGTAGTAAGTGCCGGCATCGAGCGCCACGGGGGCACTGGTAGCCCCGTCCGTGAGCGTGATCGGCTCCCCTACCGGCTGCTCGGTGCAGTTGGCATCCTTATAGATCTGGAAGGTGGCCGACAGTCCGGTCGCATCCGCATAGCTGCTGCCATAGTGCTTGGTGATGGTGAGCCAACCCTGACGCTCGTTGACGATGGCGGTGGGTTCCTCATTCTCCGCCGGCTTCTCGCCCAAGGTATCATCGCCGGCAACGACCTTGATAACCACATCGCCTGCAAGCACGTGGTTGGCGTTGGCATTGCCGGAGGGCACTTCCTCCAGCCTGTACCAGCCGGGCACGAGGTTTGTAAGCGAGATCAGGCCTTCTTCGCCCGAAGTCACCGTGTTCTCGCCGCCGGTCTCAGCAGAGGGGAGATCCTCGATGGACGCCGCGTCCGGATAGTCCGCGTTCGCTGCGAGATCGTCGCTCGTGAAGGCCTTGAAGTAGACGTTGAACGTCACGCCCACCATGGCCTTCCCCGCGTCGTCCTGCTTGGTAAGGGAGATCGCGCCTTCGCCGGGGTTGGTGAAGGTACAAGTGACGCTCTGCGTAGAGTCCTCGATGGTGAAGGTCTCGTCGTTGATCAGGTTGAAGTTGCTCTTTTGGGCGGGAGTGGTCAGGCTGTCATTGACCTTGGTCTCCACCACGGTGTAAGTCCCGGTGGGCAGATAGATGTCCGTGGCCGTGCCGACCGTGAGCTCGATCTCCGTGCCGCTGGCGCTCAGTTTGGGCCTGCCGGCGGCGTCGTTGCCGTTGAAGCGGTAGATCGTGACGGGGACGCCGTCGCTGTTGTGGAACGCAAAGGTCACTTTGTCGCGAGCCTGCACCGTGCCGCCGGCTTCCTTGGTAATCGTCACTTTGGTGTACTGGCGGTTGCTGATCTCGTCGATCACCATGGAAGCGCCGGACAGGTCGGTCTCCAGTTCGGCGGAGTAGGGGGGCGCCTGGAACGCATCGGTCTCCTCCATGATCTGATAGCCCGTGGGCGCGGAAACTTCCTTCCAGACATAGTGCTCGAGCGGGGTCACGGAGAAGGACACGAGGCCATTCACCGTGGCAGCCTCGCCGACTTTTGTTTCGCCTTCGTCGATCTTTTCGTTCTGGTTCGCATCGTGATAGAGCTCGAATTTGGCGCCGTCGAGCGGCCAATCGCCCTTCACGCCGCCAGCATAGCCGCGCTTGGAGAGGGTGACGACCACCTGGTTGGACATGATGTTGACGAAGGGGTCTTTGTTTTCCTTCGTGAACTCGGCCCACATGGTGTCCTTGTTTTCCCCATCTTCCCCACGCATGGTGTCATGATCGCCATTGGTGGTGATGGTGAAGAAGCGGCGGTAATCCGTGTCGGGCGTGGTATAGCTGGGCCAGCTGACCTCGACCAACTCGAAACGGGCCGTGTATTCTTGTGCTTCCTCGTCATAGAACACGGCATTCGGGCGTTCCTTCATCAGCCGGCTCATCTCAAAGGTCTCGGAGACGGCGCGGCCGGGCTCATACTCTTCGCCCTCGGGGATGTCCACGCCCGTGGTGAAGGTGGAGAGCTTCTTAAGGCGCTTGCCTTCGCCATCCACGAGGTAGAGCTCGAACGTGGCGTTGGCCAGAGAATGTCCAGTCTCGCTGCCCTCTGCGCGGACGACCTTGTCGATATCCACCTGCACATAACGGATGTCGCCTTCGCCGCCGTTCAGCTTTTCGTTTTCAAGGCTGAAAGTATCATTGTCCTTGGAGAACGGGCCGGCGACGCAGTCAGGCCAGCCGAGCGGAGCATAGCCGGAGGGGGCTTCGATCTCCACGAGCCAGTAGTAGTACGTCTCGTTATCCGGAGAGGTGGCCGGCAGCGCTTCGGTGACGACCTGGCCATCCTTGTGCAGGAGGCCGGATTCGTAGACATAGCCGCTGACGAGGTATTCGCCCAGAGCTTTCGCGGCGCCCTCCCAGGCGGTTCCATTCTCTAGGAAATCTTTGGGAGGATTGATGTCCTCCAGCCAGTCATCGCTTTCACTCGTCGTGCGGCAGAGCAGGAACTTGGCGCGGTTGAGGGGCTGCCTGTTGTCGTTTCCTTCCGCGTCTGTCGTTATGTCCTTTCCATTATCATCCTCGGGATAGTAGTACTTGTTCAGCGTCAACTGCACGAAGCCTTCGACGTTGGTCAGCTTCACTTCGCCGCTGTAAGCGCCGTTGGTCAGGGTAAACTCGACCTTCGCGCCGTAGTATTCGGCAAGGGCGGTCTCCGCATTCTTGCCCGCGATGGTCTCCGCGGAAACGATCTTGCGAACCTTTTTATTCTCGTCCGGCTTGGCGGTGTAGCCCTTGTCGTTGCCGACCTCGAAGATATAGTAGGTCTTCGTGGCGTCGAGGCCCTCAAAGGTGACGGCGTTGCTCGCGTCGGTGGTGGTGAGCGTCTCCCCCACCTGCTTGAGCGTGCCGTCCTCGTTTTTAACGAAGATGGCGAGGGATGCGCCGGACATGGGATAGGTGGGGTAGGTATCCCGGTTGCTGAGGGAATCCCACTCCTTATAGTAGAACTTGGCGGCCGTCGCGGTGGCCGCGGGCGCGTTGGCGCAGGTTTTCGCCGTATCGGTATAGTTGCCTGTTGTTGCATCCAGCGCAAGCTTGCAGGTATCCTTGTAGTCCTCGTTGAGGAGGTAGCCGTCGGGGGCCGCGGCTTCCGTGACGGTATAGGAAATCTGGGTCTCGCCGTCATAGACCGGCAGGCCGGGCACGGTCACCGCGCCGTTCGTGCCGGTGGCCTCGGTGATAAGCGTATAGGTGTTTTTGCTGTCTTCCGTCGTGCCCGCCTTGAAGTCGAGGCCCGTGAGGATGGCGGCGACGCCTTCGCTCGGACTGGAGACGGAGACATTGAACGTCGCGCCCGCGAGGGCGGTATTGGTCTTTGCGTCGGTCTTGTTGATGGTGAGCGAACCGCTGTTGGCGGCGTTGTCGATGGTCACGGTCACAGGGGTGGTCCCATTGTTCTGCGCCTGATAGGGGCCGAAGTAGACCTTGCCGTCTTCTACGAGTATGTTATTGTCCTTGTCGGAGGCCGTATGCACGATGGCGGGAGCGATGGCGCCCGCGGGGGTGGCGGTCTCCACGATATAGTACCAGCCGGCTTCCACGGTCATGGGTTGGCCATTGGCAAAGGGGTCGCCATAAGCGGCGTTCGGGCCGGTGGGGTTGCCTTCGGCGTCCACGTTCGCCGTATAGAGCTGGAACTCGAAGCCCGTAAGGGTGGTGCCTTGGCCGCCGACGGTCTTGGTCAGCGTGAGCTGGGGCTGTTTGTCGTTGCGGAACGTGACGGTCTGGGTAGAGAGCGGCGTGGAGAGGTCGACCTCGGCGGTCAACGCAGCGCCCGCGCCGGACACTGCCCCGTCCTCGCCCACCTGCACCGTGCCGGTGGCAAGGTAGCCGGTCGGCACGCTTTCCTCGGTGACGATATATTCGCCGGTCGGCAGGCCGGTGAGGACGATCTGGCCATTGTCATTGGTCTCGAGCTCGGTCCTGTTCTCCGTCAGCCCGGCTTTGCCGTCCACGATCTGCACGTATTTGCCCGTGCCGTCCTCGGTCTTCTGCCGAACGGTGAACTTCGCACCTGCGATCGGGGCCTGCTCGGCGGTATTATCGGTCTTTGTGATGGTGAGCTTGGTCTGATGCAAATTGTTGATGAGGGGTTCAGAGACCGTGGTCACATCGTCAAAGTCAAGCGTATAGGGGCCCCAGGCGCTTTGTCCCTCGGGATAAGCGGGGGTATACGCGCCGGTGCTGGTTTCGACGATGTAGTAGTTGATCAGTTCGCCCTTTTCATCGTAGATGTCCAGAAGGCCGGTGGTGGCGACGCCCGTGTCAGCGTTCGTGGTGATGCTTTCCACCACTACATCACCGGCCGCGGAGCCCTTGCGCACCTCGAACGTAGCCTCAGCCTCCATGGGCGCGGGATCGCCCGTCAGGCCCTGCGCCTTCTTGGTAAAGGAGAGCTTGCCCTTGACCAGTTCGTTTACGAAGTCGCAAGCGTGGCTGGAGGCGTATGCGCCGCCTTCTTTCAGGAAGGTGAAAACCTCCGCATCCGTATCGTACGTAAAGCGGGTGTCTTCTCCCTTCTCCTCCACGAGCTTATAGTAGTAGGGATTGCCGTTTTCATCCGCCACGGGGAGATTTTCGACCGTAACGGTGGAGGCGTTTGCCACGATGGTGATCGGGCTGGCGGTGGTGTATTCGGTCGTGATGCTGCTCGGATCGTTGCTCTTGCCCTGATAGAGCTTGAAGGTAAAGGTCGCGTCCGAAATCACGGTGGACACATCGACGGGATCCGTCGTGCTGCCCGCGTGGGTGAGCTTTTTGGTGATGGTGAGATCGCCGGTGTTCGGATAATTGACGAGCTTGCTTTCGCCGGTAAAGTTGACCCACCCGTTTTCCTCGATCGTGAAGGACTTGGGCTGCATGGGCGCATAACCCTTGAGCGGGTTCGTCTCAACGAGCGTGTATTCGCCCTTGAACAGGAGGATGGTCTGCTTGCCGTTTTCGCCCGTGGTGAACGTATCAATGACCTGATCGCCCTGCTTGACGGCGAACCCGACGCCTTCCTGCGGCCGGCCATTCTCGGCCACTTTCTCGACGACGAGGACGCCCCTCTGCGCCACTTTGTTGACGAAGGTGAGCTTGTGCGTGCTCTTGGTCTCCTGTCCCTCGGGGATGACGACCTTCTGATAGAAATCGCCGTTTATCGTTTCATAGACGTCGTGCTCTCCGTCGGTGATGAGGCCGTCCGTATTCTTGGGCGCTTTTACCTGTTTGACATAGTAGGTTCCGGGAGCGAGCTCCGGCGTGGAGGCTCCGTTCTCGTTTGCGACGCTCAGCGCTACGTCGACCTTTACAAGTTCGCTCTTATCATTATACTGATAGACCTCAAAGGTCGCGGGGCCTTCAAAGAGCGTCGTATAGGGCGTGGCATAGGCATAGGCCTTGTCGATGAATATGTTTTCATGCACGGTGATGACGCCGCCGCACGTGGGGATGCCGTAAGCGCCCTCCTTGGTGTATTCCGCCGTGCGGGGAGAGGTCTCGCCAACGAGCGTATAGCTGATGCTGACGCTGTTATCGACGTCCTTGAAGTTGGCCTCACCCTCGCCATAGGCGAGCTTGAAGTCCGCGGCGGGATAGGTGGCCGTGACGGTATAGGTGGAAAGATAGGGGGTTTCAAAGGGACCGCCGTGCGCCGCGTCCACGGTGATGGTGGCGTATTCGCCGATGGTGAGCTTGCCGGTCGAAGGATCGTAGCTACCCAAACCGCCGCCTTCGCGCGTTATGGTCGCGTTGGTGGGGTACTTGCCGTTGACCTGCGGCAGCTGGTCGGTGAGCGTGAAACTATCAAAGTTGAGCACGCCATAGACCTTGTAAGCGCCGGCGTTGCCGGTGAGGTTCGCGCCATCCTCTTTGCCGGCCGTCACCGTCCAGGTGACGGTGACGGTTTCGCCGTTGCGCACAAAAATGGGGGCGCCTTTATCGACCTTCCAGGGATTGTCCGCCTTGCTGACGGCGGCGGTATTGTTGTTTTTATTGAGCGTATACGAAAGCTCATGCGTTTCGCCATCCACCGTTACGTCCGCGGTGATGGTGACTGTGAGCATGTCGATCTGCGTATTGTTGGGCAGCGTGCCGTTGCCCATGAGATGCGCGGTGAGCGACAGCGTCTTCATCGCGGGCTCCGTGGCGGAGAAATCGCCCAAGTTCACGGTGATCGCATTTTGGCCATTGTCAAAGACGATGTTCTCATCCGCGGTGACGGTGAGCTGGACGTTCGTATACGCCTCAAAGGCGTTGAGCGACTGGCCCGTGCCGGGATCGTACTGCGGCGCGGCGGTGACGCGGTACGGAATGGTGTAGGTAACGCTCGCGCCCGTTTTGATCGTGGCGGAAGATATGCTGGCTTTGTCGATGCCGACATACTGGCCGTTCGTTGTGTTCAACTGCTGGGCCGCCTCTACCGCGGCCGCGGCGGTGGCGGGCAGGCCGGTGGCGTTCGCGGCCCCGCCCTCCGCGGGCTGCGGATCGGCGGTATAGGACCACGCATCGCTGGTGATGCTATCCGCGAGCGCGGTCAAGGGCATGGAAGTGAGCAGCATGAGCAGCGCCATGAGCAGCGCCACGCACTTTCCTGCATATTTCCTCATAGATTGACCCTCCCTATGCTAGATGTTTCCATAAAACCGCAACGCGGCGGCGCTATGTGCAACGCGGCCGGAAGCACGCTGGGCGCGGCCCCGGCCACGGCTTGGGCGTTCCACCGCGGAAATGGCGCGATGGTTCGTTTACTGGGCGGCTTCCTCCGCGGCGGGCTGCGCTTCGGAGATGACCGTGGCGGTGAAGCGCCACGAGCCGTGAAGGTTCTCCTCGTCCACGGTGAACTCCACCAGGCGGCCGGTATCGCCCGTGGGCTGCCAGACGCCGTCTACAAGGCGCTCCCAGGCGATGGAGACTTCCGCGCCCTCGTAGCCATTGAGGATGGCCGTGAGATGGACAACATCGCCAATCTCAACCTCATCGGCGGGGATGTTGGAGGTGATGGACAGGCTGCGCTCCGGCAGGGGCTGTTCGGCGGGGGCTTCCTGCGTGGGCAGAGGCTCCTCCGTGGCCGCGGGCTCCTCCGTGGGCAGAGGTTCCTCGGTGGGCAGAGGTTCCTCCGTGGCCGCGGGTTCCTCCGTGGTCACAGGCTCCCCGGTGGGCACAGGCTCCTCCGTGGGCATGGGCTCCACGGTGGGAAGCGGCGGCTCCGTGGGGAGCGGCGGCTCGGTGGGCAGGGGTTCCTGCGTGGGCTGCTCCCCGGCGGGCTGCTCTTCAGCGGGCTGCTCCGTCTTGACGGTGATCTCATCGAGTATATTGAATGTATCCGAAACGACCTCTTGCGCCAGAGCCGCCGGAATCAGCAGGCTGAGGGCGAGGACCAGAGCGAGCGCGATGCGAATCATCTTTTTCATTTTTCGATTCCTGCCTTTCTACTTATTTCAACCGGCGCGTTGGAGGCGGGGCCTCAGGCAACGGCGGTGAGCACGACGCGGTAGCCGTAAGCGGCGTTTTCTTCGGTGATGACGAATTCGTATTCGTCCTCCGTCTCACCCTCGATCGTCCGCCAGCCGCTGCCATCGTTCATTTCCCAACGGATGGCGTAAGGGGCGGTGGCGTTTTTGACGGTCGCCTTGAGGGTGATCTCGTCGCCGTAGAAGACATCGCCTTTGTTCTCCAGTTCGATCTCCACCTCAGCGGCGAAGGGAACGGGCGTCGGCTCGGCGGTCGGTTCGGCAGTGGGATCGGCGGTGGGCTCGGTGGTCGGTTCGGCGGTCGGGTCAGAAGGAACTTCGGTCGGTTCCGCGCTGGGGGCCGGGGTGGTCTCCGTGGCGGGCGTCTCCGTAGCGGGGGTCTCGGTCGCCGGAGTCTCCGTCGCCGGGGTCTCCGTGGCCGGGGTCTCGGTCGCCGGGGTCTCGGTCGCCGGGGTCTCGGTCGCCGGGGTCTCCGTCGCCGGGGTCTCCGTCGCCGGGGTCTCCGTCGCGGGCGTCTCGGTCGCCGGGGTTTCCGTTACGGGAGTTTCCGTCGCCGGGGTCTCGGTGGCGGGAACCTGCGTGGGCGCGGCGGTCACGGTCTCGACCGGCTCGCTCTTGGGCTCTTCCGTCTGGGGCTGCGGCTCCGGCTGCGGTTCCGGCTCCGGCTGCGGTTCCGGTTCGGGCTGCGGTTCCGGCTGCGGCTCCGGCTGCGGTTCCGGCTCGGGCTGCGGTTCCGGCTGCGGCTCGGGCTGCGGTTCCGGTTCGGGCTGCGGTTCCGGCTCGGGCTGGGGAGCGGGAGCCTCTTCCACAACGGGGGCAGGCTGCGCCGCTTCTTCCGCAAGGACGGCGAAGCTGCCCAGAGCCAAGGCCAGGATCGTCAGCAACGCGAAAACCTTCATCAGCATCTTCTTCATGTTTCCCACTCCTTATTTTCCATGAAACTGTTCAGCTCCGCAGAGGAGCAAATTTTCAACTTACAGTCATATTTTACCGCTGAACAGTTACCGGACCGGTTACAATTCCGGCGCAAGGAGGAAATTTTAGCTGGTAACGAAGGTTTTTTCGGCGTTTTCCCCTCTTTCTATGTTAAATGTGGCTTTGGGTTACGCGGCAGTTACTTTTGCAGCCGCCGCTAGGCGCGTGGATACGTCGCGGTCGCGTGTCATGTTTCCGTCACATCGAAGGCTCATTTTTGTCGCTGATGGGGCCTAAACGGTAGGTGAGCATGATGTGCGAATTGGCCTGCTCCTTATAGAAGGCGCGGCGGATGCGCTCGACGACCATTTTGCAGGTATCGTAGTTGACGGTGGGCAACAGCAGCGCGTACTGCGAGGGGGAGAACTGGGTGATGATATCGCCCTTGCGCAGGTTGGAACTGAGCACGCGCAACAGGCATTTCATGACGTCGTCCATCTTCAAAGGCTCCATGGTCTTGCCGTCCACGCGGTCCACCTTCATCAGCACGATGAACATGGTCAGGCCCAGGCGCTCCAAAGAGCGGACCTGGAGGTTGTAAATGTCCTTGAACACCGCGTATTCGCAGACGAACGCGCCGGTTACGCCGCCCATCTCCGAAAGTTCGCGGCGGATGATGTCTATGTTCATTTCCAGCTCGTTGCCGGCGGTGATGATCTGCTTGTAGAATTCCTGGATGCCGGCGGGGGGCTGGGAGCCCAGGTAGCGATAGTACATGTGGGTGGCGTGGCGGTACTGCTGGAGGGATTCGTTGTTGCGCCCGGACTTAACCAGAGCGTCCATGAGGTCAAGATGTAACCGTTCGTCAAAGGCGTCTATGTCCAAAGCCACGCGGCTGGCGCGAATGATCTCGTCATAGTCCTCCAGCGGGCGTAACAGGTCTATATACTTGTAGACGATCTTCATGTAACGATTGTGCAAGTCCACGCTGCGGGGCACCACCCATGTCTCCCCCGCGCCATAGGGCAGAAGGTCGCCCGTGTAGAGCGTCAAAAAGCGGGTGAACTTGGCGCGCGTTTCCTGCGTGAGCGCATCGACCACGGCGAGCTCGTCGCAGAGGGCCTCGAATTCGTAGATGTCCACCTCACAGTTTTCGATGGCGTTGAAGCGGTAAGAGCCGCGGTTGGTGGCGATGCAGGATGGCAGTTCCTTGCTGATGGCGGACAGCAGTGAGCGCGTGCGGCTGACCAGCGTTTTTAAGGCGTTTTCAGGGTTGCTCGACTCGTCGTTGGGCCACAGGGCCTCGTACAATTCGATGCAGGGCACGCTCTTGCCGCGCTGCAGAATGAGATATTGCAGCAGCATGCTCCCCTTCTTCGTTTTGCAGATCTTGTCGTCGCAAACGACGCCATCGGCGAAGACATGAAACCCGCCGAGCATTTTGATCTGAACCTTGACTGCCATCGCCATCCGCTCCTTTTGTTACGCGCGATGTGACAACACCAAGCGCGCTTTGTGACAGACGATAAACGTATTGTAACATATTTACCTGCGTTTGTCGCCCATTTATTACACATTTTTTACGTGTCGCAGGTTATTTTTTTGCGTACATTTTACAGACTTCGGTCTATTATAGCCGTTTTTCCAACGTTTCCGGTTGGAGCGCGTACAAAAGCGCGTCGTCGCGGGTGATCATGCCTTCCTTGCAAAGGCGGTAGAGGTCGTTGTCCATGGAGCGCATGCCCTCAGAAGCGCCGGAGAAGATGACGTTGTCGAGCTGATGCACCTTGCCCTCGCGGATCATGTTGCGCACGGCGCGGTTGACGCGCATCACCTCGAACGCCGGCACGCGGCCGCCCTGCGCGCAGGGCAGAAGCTGTTGGGAAACCACCGCTTCCAGCACCATGGAGAGTTGCACGCGCACCTGCTGCTGCTGCTCGGCGGGAAAGACGTCAATGAGGCGGTCGATGGTCTTGGCCGCGCCCACGGTATGCAGCGTGGAGAAGAGCAGATGGCCCGTCTCCGCCGCCGTCAGGGCCGTGGAGATGGTTTCATAATCGCGCATTTCGCCCAGGAGGATGACGTCCGGCGCCTGGCGCAGGGAGGCGCGCAGGGCGGTCTGGAACGTCTCGGTATCGTGGGCGACTTCGCGCTGGGAGACGATGCTCTGGCGGTGCGGATAGAGGAATTCGATGGGGTCCTCAATGGTGATGATGTGCTCCGAGCGCGAGCGGTCGATGCGGTCGATGAGGCAGGCGAGCGTGGTGCTCTTGCCGCTGCCGGCGCTGCCGGTTACGAGCACCAGGCCGCGGCGCATCTCGGCAAGGGCCATGACCTCCGGGGGGATGTGCAGCGTGGCAGGGTCCGGCAGGCCGAAGGGAACCACGCGCAGAACCGCCGCCAATGTGCCGCGCTGGCGGTAGGCGTTGCAGCGAAACCGACTGACGTCGGCAAGCGAAAAGGAAAAGTCGTCGTCGCCCGTGCGCTCCAGAGAAGCGCTCTCGCGCGTGCCGGCAATGCGGTAGATCTCGGCGATCATGCGCGCGGTGTCGGTGGGGAGCATGCGCTCCTCTGTCAGCGGCAGCATTTTGCCGTCGCGCTTGACGGTGACCGGCGCGCCGGGAAGGATGAACATATCCGAAGCGTGCAGAGACAGCGCGCGCTTGAGCAACTCCACCAGCGCCTCTTCATCGCGCATCTCCGCGATGGAGATCGGGGTCAGGCAATCAGCGTCCATCCGGCATCCTCCTCAAAGGTCACAGCGTCGTTTGCCTCCAGCCAGCGGCCCAGGAGGGCGTAGCGGTCGGCCTCCGTCAGGGGCAGAAGTTCGATATCGGCGCAGAAGAAGCGCGTCTCTCCCACGGGGGCGCGATAGGCAAGCGTCTCCCCCACCTGCGCGCCAAACTGATCGAGGACGAGTTGCGCATACTCGCCGGCGTCGCCGCCGGAAGCAACGCGGAGATTGTTTAGAATTTGGTCTGTTTCTTGCAGCCAAAGACTAAAGTCTGTTTGTGCAGCATAGTATTCCGCCGCGGCGCTGCTGGTGCGCTCGCTCATCTCCATATCGTTGCGCGCGCTGAACAGGGAAAGCACGCCGAGCATGGTCATGACCAATACCACGAGGATCATCAAAATGGTGGAGGCGCCGGGGCCGATCCTTCCCGAACTTTTCATGGCGCGCTCCTTTCCAGGCGATAGCAGGCGGTTTGCATCTCGAGGAGCGTTTCCTCGCCACTTAACACGGTGACGGTGCAATGCTCGAGGGCGCCGGTTTCGCCAACTTCGGTTTGTATATCGCTGAGCACCGCGTAGGTTTCGCCTTCGAAGGCGTATTCCTCGCGCGCAGGCAGGTCTTCGCCAGCGGTGAAGCGCTCGAGGGCGTCCTGCGCGAGTATATTGGCGCGGGTGAGCGCGGCGCTTTCACGGCTGATGACATTGGAGGCCGCGAAGAGGCGCAAAAGCGTCATCGCGGAAAGCGCCAGAAACAGCGCCACGATGACCAGCTCACAGAGCATGGCCTTGGTGCGTCCGCTTTCCCGCATGCCTCTTCCCTCCTATTCCCACAGCGCGACGCGCGCCGTATAATCCTCGCCGCCCGCGCGCACGGTGAGGCGCAGGGCGTTTTCCTCCTTTTCGGCGGAAAAGGCCTCCAGCGCGGCGATGGGCTGGCCCTGGTCGGGGGCGAAGTCGATCTCCGCGGCGGCGAAGATTTCATAGAGCGTGCCCCCGTAGGCGTAGATGCGCGTTTCGTAGTTCGCGCCGCCAATCTCTTCGGAGAGCACGAGCATATCATCTCCGACTTCGGTCTGTTCAAGGGAAACGTCGCCGGTGTTGGCGCGCAGCTTGCCGGTGACGTAGGCCATGGCCGTGCGCGCTTCATGGTTGACCTCGGCGCGACCGACCACAGAGCGATAGACGCCCGCGCCCAATACCACCGTGAGAAGCGCCATCAGGGCGAAGACGGCGACGGCGAGAAACAGGCTCAGACCGCTGGCGGCGCGCAGGCCAAAGCGACGCTGGTTCATGCGCTCGCCCCCTCTCCCCTCGCCACCACGCGCACAGAGGGCAGCACGTTGTCGGCAAAGCTGGTGAAGAACACCGCGTAGGTTTCCTCATCCACATCCACGCCGTAGTTTTCTTTCAGATAGGAAAGCGAGGAGGGATAGCGGCCCTCCACCGCGTAACAGGTCACCAGCGCGCGGGTGATGGCGTCTTCCAGCAGCGCGCGCTGCTCCTGCGCGGCCTGGCGCGCGTTGAGCGTGGCCGCGCCGTAAAACGCGCCCACCATCAGCGCCATCACGCACAGGGCGATCAGCCAACCGCGAATTCTCATGGTCGCCTCCCTTAGATCATCGAGGAAAGTATGCCGGCCAGGGGCAGCATCACCGAAAGCAGGATCGCGCCGGCGACGATGGCCAGCAGCGTTACCAGCAGGGGCTCAATGAGCGCCTCGGCATTGGAAACTTCGCGATCGAAGCGCTCGTGGTAGATATCCGCCAGGCGGGCAAGCACATTGTCCACCTGTCCGGCGGCGGCGCCTGCGCGCAGCATGCGGGCGTGCAGGGAATCAAAGACGCCCGCCTCGCCCACGGCGTCGCTGAAGGCCTTGCCTTCGGAAACGGCCTTTTGCACGGCGGCGACCTTTTCCCGCGTCGCGCCGGGGCCGGAGAGTTCTTCCACCAGCGGCAGGGCGTCCTCGATGGGATAGCCGCTGCCGATGAGCATGGTCATGGCCGAGGCAAAGCGCTCGGCGTTGAGCGCCGCGGTCACCCGCCGCAGGACGGGAACACAGCGGCAGAGGCCGTCGAGCACGCGCGCGCGCAGCTTCGTGCGCAAAAGCACCGCCACGACGATCCCCGCGAGGATGAGCACGCCCACCAGCGCCATGGCGACGACGCCAATGACCATGCCGACCTGCGTGACGCCCTCGGCGGTTGCGTAGAGGCCGGAGCCGAGGCTGCGCAGCACCTGCGAGAACACCGGCATGACGCAAAAGACCACCACGGCGATGATCGCGCCCATCAAAAGCGTGAGCACGGCGGGATAGAGCACCGCCTGGCGGAGGTTGCGGCGCACGCGCGTCTCGCGGGCATAGGCGTCGCCCAGGGCGGCGAGCACGTCGTCCAGTTTGCCCGACTGCTCGCCCACGCGCGCCATGCGCATGGCGTAGGCGGGCAGCACCGGCGCGATCTCCAACGCCTGCGTCAGAGATCCCGTCTGCGAAATGGCCTGCGAGAGCCGGGAAAGCAGCGCGCCCGAGCGCGAATCCCGAAAGTCCTCGCACAGAGCCGTCAGGCCGTCGGCGAGGGGGATGCCGCTTTTGAGCACCATGGCCGCCTGCGAGCAGAACAGGGCCGTTTCCTCCGCGCTGAGGCAGCCGGGGGTGTTCTTGGAAGGTGTCAATATACCGCCTCCTCCGTGTACTGCGAAATTTTGGTGAACGTCACGGCCGAGGTAGCGTCGTAGCGCACCCATTCGCCGTCGATGTATATATTGTTCCAGGCGTGGTAGGTAATGTCCGCGTAGCCCATGACCATCTGCGTGGGAATGCCCTGCGAGCGCAAAAGCGCGCCCATCAGCGCGGAGAAATCAAAGCAGATGCCCATCTTCGTCTCCAATACCTCGTCCAGATCCGGCACATAGCCCGATTGCTGGCCCGCGGCCACCATCATGGCAGCCATGTAATCGTAAATGAGGTTGGAGGTGACATATTGATAGACGGCGTTCACCTTTTCCTGGTCGCTGGTAAGGCCAGCGCAAAGTTCCTCGCCGAGTTTGACCACGGCGCTGTCCGGCGTGTACCAGATATAGCGGTTGGGGCAGAGGAAAGGCGCGTTTTCGTCGCTCATCTGCGGGCGCAACGTGCGCGAGAGCACCTGGGAATAGCTGTTCCCTTCCACCTGCTGGTAGACGACCAACGTATAATCGCGGTTGCCGTCCTGCAGGGGGTAGATGTCGTACTGCCCGTCGCCGTCGAGGTCGTAGGTATACTGATTCGCGCCGGTGATGCGCACCTTGAGCTTTTTGCTGCTGGACATTTTGACCATCACATAGCCCTGGTCGATGTTGCTGGCGTCCACGGTGGCGCCGCCGCTTTCATAGACCACCGAGCCTCCAGCCTGGGGATAGACGGCTACCGAGGCGGCGACGGCCAACAGCGTGAGCAAAACAGCCATGGCCGCAGCGAACATCGCTCCGGCCTTTCCCTGCCCATGGCGCCAGCGCCCCGGCTTTTCTCGCATGCTGTTCCCCCGGTCCTGTCCCGTCGGCCCCGCGGAGCCGCTCGGAGAATCTCGGTTACAATGTAACCCAAGTCCCTTTATATCCTTATTTTAGCAATTCCGTCGCAGGAAGTCAACTCAAAGAATGCTGATTTCAAAATATTGCCATACGAAACAATATATGTAGAAATCTCTTCAAACTTTCCCGGCGAAAAGGGAAGCGGCACGGGGCGCAACGTCCCCATGCCGCACAGCCTCAGCTGAGTTCGAACATGCCGTGGTAGAGTTGATAATACATGCCTTTTTGCCTGAGCAGATCCTCATGGTCGCCGCGCTCGACGATGCGGCCGTGATCGAGCACCATGATGGCGTCGGCATTGCGCACGGTCGAAAGGCGATGGGCGATGACGAAGACCGTGCGGCCCTGCATGAGGCCGTCCATGCCCTTTTCGATCAGCGCCTCCGTGCGCGTGTCGATGGAGGAAGTAGCCTCGTCGAGGATGAGCACCGGCGGGTCCTCCACCGCGGCGCGGGCGATGGCGAGCAGCTGGCGCTGGCCCTGCGAGAGGCTGGCGCCGTCGGATGTGACCATGGTATCATATCCCTTGGGCAGGCGGCGGATGAAGGAATCGGCATTGGCGATGCGGGCGGCGCGCTCGACTTCCTCCTGCGTGGCGTCCAGTTTGCCAAAGCGTATGTTGTCGGCGATGGTGCCGCTGAAGAGGTGCGTGTCCTGCAAAACGATGCCCAGCGAGCGGCGCAGGTCGTCCTTGCGGATGTCGCGCACGTCGATGCCGTCGTAAATCACCCGCCCCTTCTGCACGTCGTAAAAGCGGTTGATGAGGTTGGTGATGGTGGTCTTGCCCGCGCCGGTGGAGCCGACGAAGGCGATCTTTTGCCCGGGCTTGGCGTAGAGGGAGACGTCGTGGAGGATCGTCTGGCCCTCCTCATAGCCAAAATCGACGTTTTCAAAGCGCACATCGCCGCGCAGGGGCGTGCGCGAGCCGTCCTCTCTGCACCAGTCCCAGCTCTTGCCATCCGCGGCGCGCTCGAGGCGCACCGTGCCCTCGTCCACCTCCGCAGGCTGGCTCATGGCCTGAAAGACGCGCTCCGCGCCGGCCAGCGCCGCCAGCAGGAAGTTGGACTGGGCGGTAAACTGGTTGATGGGCATAGCTGCCTGGCGCACAAACACCAGATAGCTGGCCAGGCTGCCCACGTCCGCCAGGCCGTTGAGGGCCAGCAATCCGCCAAAGACGGCGACGATGGCGTAATTGATATAGGAGATGGTGACCACGGCGGGCACCATGGTGGCGGCGTAGCTCTGCGCGCCTTCGC
>LHCFC04200__coassemble_496_pt1 | contig 25744 bp, 21 predicted proteins | sample LHCFC04200__metabat2_high_PE_065 | metagenome-assembled genome bin LHCFC04200
GCCGCGTCCAGCGCCCCGGAGAGGGAGATGACCTTGGAGAACGTCTCCGGCGCGCGCAGGCCGCACTTCAGCGCCCCGTAGCCGCCCATGGAAAGGCCGCCGATGTAAGTGTCCTCCCGCCGGCCCGAAAGGATGGGGAAAAAGCGCCGGCAGAGGGCGGGCAACTCTTTGGAGACGAAGGTGAACCAGGGCAGGCCGCGGCGCATGTCCGTATACCAGCCGAGGCCGCCGTCCGGCATGACCACGGCGAGGTCCTTTTCTTCCGCGTAGCGGTCGATGGCCGTGCGCCGCATCCACGTTCCCTCGTCGTCCGACATGCCGTGCAGAAGATAGAGCGTCTTGGCCCTGCCCGTCAGGCGCTGGGGCAGGAGAACGTGCATGCGCGTTTCCACGCCCAGCGCGTCGGCATAGAAATCCACGATCAGATGCGTCATGAGATTGCTCCTTTGCGATGCGTATGCCCTATTATAGCATATTTCCGCCAATCGTGACACAGATCGCGCGATTTTGTGCGTATATTTCGATATCACCCCTTTTTTCGCGTCTTTGTGCTATACTGACGCTGTATATCTGTGCATAAGTGGGAGGAGGAACCGATATGGGCAAAGAACGGCCGCGTTCGCAGGAACAGGAGCAGCGCAGGCAGAAGCCGCAGGAGCAGTCCACGCGCCGCCGTCGCCGCCGCCGTCCGCGCGGCGTGCCGCAGGCGCTGGCCATCGCCCTGATCGTGGCGGCGCTGGTGGTGGGCGGCGGCCTGGGCTACTGGCTGGGCGCCCGTCCGGGCGACGGCAGCCTCGTCGCTGAGCGCGAGGAGCAGATCGCCAACGCCAATCAGCGCATTCAGGAACTGGAAAGCATGCTGATGGAAAACGGCATCGACCCCAACGCCGATGTCTTTGACGGCGCGCAGTCCCTCGATCCCAGCGTGGTCAGCGCGCTGGACGGCGGCGATGTGCCGGTTGGCGGCAACGACGCGCTGCTGGACGACAGCGACAGCTTCGACACCCCCGCCCAGACCGCGGCGCCCGTGCTGGTGGCCGAATTTGGCGACGTGCGGGTGATGAGCGATGAAGTGCTCGACGCCTACAACGCCGAGGTCAACCGCCAGCTGCTCAACGGGCAGGATGTCAGCGCCTACGCCGATTCGCTTCTGGAAGAGACGCTTCAGCAGGTGGTGGAGGAAAAGGTCAAGTACGCCAAAGCCGAGGAACTGGGACTGACCGCGCTCAGCGCCGAGGATGAGGCCGCCATCGACGCCGCCGCACAGGAGCGCTACGAGCAGGATCTGGCCTTCTATATCATCAATGACGGCACCAAGACCGAGGACGAGGCCCGTGAGGAGGCCGTGGCGCGCATGGAGGCCGACGGCATCACGCTGGAAACCTGCCGCGCCGATATTGAAAGCGACTGGTGGGAGGAAAAACTGCGCGACTACGCCGCGCAGAGCGTCACCGTCACCGAGGAGGCCGTGCAGGAGGTCTACGACCGCTATCTGTCCGAGCAGCAGGCCGCCTACGACGCCAGCCCCGAGCAGTATGAGTACGCGCGCCGCTACGAGGAGACGACCGTGGTCTACAACCCCGCGGGCTACCGCACCTTCAAGCAGGTGCTGATCCCCTTCGATATGGAGGACGGCATGCGCGTGGAGGAGATACTCGCGGAACTTGCGAGTCCCGACGTGGACGCCCAGCGCGCGGAGGAATTGAACGGCGAACTGGATACGCTCTATGCCAAACTTGAGCCCACCGCTGAGGAAGTGCTCGATCGCGTGGCCGAGGGCGTGGACTTCGACAGCCTCATCGCCGAGTATGGCGACGATCCCGAATACGAACTGGAGAGCGTACAGCGCGACGGCTACTACATCAGCGCCGCCTCCACCACCTACGATCCGGCGGTGAAGGAAGCGGCCCTGGCGCTCGCCAGCCCCGGCGACGTTTCGCAGGAACCCGTGCGCACCGCCGAGGGCCTGCACGTGCTCTACTTCAGCGCCGAAGTGCCCGCCGGCCCCGTCCCGCTGGAGGACGTGCGCGCGGCGCTGGAAGCCGAGGCGCGCGAATCGCTGCGCGACGAGGCCTACGAGACGCAGCTTGCCCAGTGGGTGGAAGAAGCCGGCGTCACCTACCACCGCGAAGCGCTGGAGAATAACGCCTAGGAAAACGCATAAAAAAACGGCGGGTGGCGGAGAAATTTCCGCCGCCCGCTCAGAGCGCTGACAAAGCCCACAACCGCAAAAATCGCTCTGATATATGAAAAAATCAGAAGCGATTTTTGCTTCCTGCAGGTGGATTTGCCGAGCCCTTCGGGATCGACAAATCCAGTCGCCCTTGGCGACAAATTTTGCCGCAGGCAAAATTTCCTCGTCAGCTGCACCTGCATCCTGCGGTCACTTACGTCTATGTAAGCTCCCTTGGATGCAAGCGCAGCTTCCTTGGCTTGCAGGCTTTCTCATCGCTCTGCCAGTCTGTTGACTTTGTCAACATCCTGGGCGGGCGGCGGAGAAATTTCCGCCGCCCGCCGTCATTTTCGGCAGCGCCAGAATGCAGGCGCGCCGCAAGGGGGAACCTCCCCTGCGGCGCGTTTTTTCCTTAGAAGCCCTCCACCGGCTCGCTCGCGGGCCTTTCCAGCAATTCCGGATGCTCCAGAAGATGCTTGGCCAGGCGGATGGCGCGGGAATAGTAGTAGCCGTCGGCGATGCGCTCGTCCAGCGTGATGCCCAGCTTCAGCTTTTCGCGCATGCCCTTGAAGCCGTTTTCATCGTATTCCGGGGCTTTGAATTTTTCGCCGATGACCACGAACAGGGAATTGGTGCCCCAGTTGTTCAAGTGGTGGTAGGCGGCGTTGAGCTGTATGGAGCCCAGGTTGTTCATGAAAATGGAGGAGTAGTTGGGATCGGTCTTCACCAGCGAATAGGGCACGATGCCGCGCGCGTCGAGGAAGAAGAGTATCTTCATGATCAGTTTGAGGACGATGCGCGGGAATTTCAGCAGCATGGCCATGCCGTCGGTGGAGTTGTCGGTCTTGTCCTCGGTGCGGAAAGTGGTGATCTCCTTGTAGATCTGCGCGCGGATGCTCTCCAGCGTGCTGTCGGGAGAGAACTTCAAAAAGGCCAGCGCCTCTTCGCTCTGCTCGTTGAACTGCTTTTTTACCACGAAGGCGGCGGTCAGCTCCGTGCGCTGATAGACGCGGTTGCCGGCGATAAAGCGGTTCATGCGCGGCTTGAGCGTCACCGTTTTGACGATGGCCGCGAGTATGATCTGGAAGTATTTGTAGCGATACTCGGGGTTCTGCGCGTTTTTCTCCGCGATGTAGCGATCGATGTTGGTCAGGTCGATCTCCTCTTCGATAAACGCTTCGTTGTCGGCGCGGTTGGGATAGAGATAGGGCGTAAAGCCGTGCATGGGGTCAAGGTCGCGCAGCCAGATGCCGTCGCGGCGGTCGCCATGTCTGCGCTTGCGGGGCTTTTCGGTCATGTTCATCCTCCTTGCCGTACAAGGCTGCTTCCCCGCCCGCGGCGCGGAAAGCCGCCGGCGCGGCGCGCCTGCGTGCTCCCATTATAAAGCGCGCGGAGAAGTTTGTCAAATTGATGGCCGCTCTGCGGCAAAACGCGGCGGAGCCGTCATTCGTCCTCGAAGGACAGCCAATCCTCGTCCTCGCCCTCGCGCAGGTTTCGCGCGGGAAGCAGCGGCCCCATATAGCGCTCGCTCACGCGGGCGACTTCTCTGCTGAAGCCGCCCATGAGCAGTTCGCCGCGGTCGCGCATGCTGTGGTCGCCTTCGCTGCCCACGAGCAGATGGTCGAGCAAGGGCACGTCCAGCCGCTGCAGCGTGGCCGCGTAGGCGGCGGTGTTCTCCAGATCGTAGTCGTCCGGCGCGGGCAGGGCCGCGTCGACGAACTGCGCCAGCAGCACGCTGTGGGCGTGCGAGGAGACGACGTCTCCGACGGCGGCGCGCAGGCATTCCGGCTCCGCCCAGGCCGTGCCGACGGCGATGGGCCGGGCGAGCAGCAGCCTGCCTTCGTAGGTCAGGCAAAACTGCCACGCCGCTTCCCCGCCGGCGAAAGGGCGGTATTTGCGGGCGAATTCGCGGAAACAGCGCAGATTGCCAAGCATCGGCCGGTCCTCGGCGCGCAAAAGCGCATAGGCGTCGCACAGGGCGCTGACGCGCTTCAGCCAGCGCGCGGCGCGCCCGCCCAGTCCCGGCACAGCGGCCAACGCGCCTTCGTCGGCGCGGAGCACGCCGTAAACGCCGCCAAATTGCTCGTCCAGCGCGTGGGCCAGGGCGTTGACATCGCGGCGGGGGATGGCATAATAGAGCAGCAGTTCCAAAAGCTCATGCGGCCGCAGATCGTCTATGCCCTCCAGGAGCGCGCGCCGGCGCAGGCGCTCGCGGTGGCCGGCGTGGGCGCTATTCGCCGATGATCTTGATAAGAACGTGTTTTTGCCGCTTTCCATCGAATTCATAGTAGAAGATCTGCTCCCAGGTGCCAAAGTCCAACCGTCCGTCGGTGATGGCGACCACCGCCTCGCGCCCCATGATGGTGCGCTTGAGGTGCGCGTCGGCATTGTCCTCATAGCCGTTGTGGTGGTAGCGGCTGTACGGCTTTTCCGGAGCCAGGCCCTCCAGCCAGGTTTCAAAGTCCTGGTGCAGGCCGCTTTCATCATCGTTGATGAAGACGCTGGCGGTGATGTTCATGGCGTTGACGAGGCACAGCCCCTCGCGCACGCCGCTTTCGTCGATGGCGGCTTGCACTTCGCGGGTGATGTTGCGCAGGCCGCGGCGGGTGGGCAGGTTGAAAAACAGTTCCTTGCGATAGGACTTCATGGCGCATCCTCCCCTGAATACAGCAAAAGCCGACGCCTTAAACGCCGGCTTCCGTTGGAAAAGTTAGTTGTTCGCCTGCTTTTCCTCGATGGTGATGACCTGCTGACCGTCATAGTAACCGCAGTGCTTGCACACGCGATGGCTGAGCTTCATCTTCCCGCAGCGGGGGCACTTGACGATCCCGGGCGCGGACAGCTTCCAGTGCGCGCTGCGGCGCGAATGCTTTCTCGCCTTGGAGATTTTTCCCTTCGGAGTGGCCATTGTTACACCTCCTCATCGCTGTTGATCATCGCTTTCAATGCCGAAAAGGGGTTCGTGACCTCTCCGGCGAAGCGGCCTTCTTCCTCATCGGGCCGCTCCGTGCCTTCAGAAGCGCTCTGCGCATCCTCCAGACAAGTGCAGGAAACCTCGTTGCGGTCGGCCCCGCAGACGGGGCACAGACCCTTGCAGTCCTCTGAGCAGAGCACGCGCATGGGCAGCTCAAGAACGAGCAACTCCCGGGCGCAATCCGTCAGATCGATGCAGGAATCCACGATGGCGCGCGTTTCGCCGTCGTCCTCCACGCCCTCTGTGCGGCGCGAAAAACGCTCGTCTATCTCCACGCGCAGCGGCACCGCCACCGGGCGCAGGCAGCGCGCGCAGGCCATGGCGGCCTCGCAGCGCAGTTCCCCGCGCACGGATACCGTCTCGCCCGCGCCGAGCAATGTGCCCGTAGCTTCCGCTGGCGAGAAGCGGACCGTTTCGCCAAATACGTCCGCGTCCGCGACCTCGATCGTCGCCGAGAACGGGAAGACTTGCCCCGGCGCCTTGAGCGCCTGAGAGACATTGAGCGTATTGGCCAAGTCGATTTCCCCCTAACCTAATGTATTATACAGGGCAGGCGCGAATTTGTAAAGTTATTTTTTCTTGACGCTCACTCGCGCGCCGTGCTGATCTGGTAGATCCAGTTGCCGTGCACGTCGATCAGCCCCTGCGCGTCGCCCTCGCGCACCAGCAGGCGTTTTTCGCCGGCAACGGAGAGCGCTTCGTAGCGGGCGCTGAGCACTGTTTCGCCGTTTTCGTCGACAACGCCGTAGCGCACGCCGTCCGGGTCCCAGTCGTACTGTTCCTCGCCCAGTTCCTCCACGTAAACGGGCGTGGCCTCAAAGGCCATGAAGCCATAGTAACCCATCCCGTCCAGCGTGAACAGCGGAAAGAGCGATTGCCACGCGCCTTCCACCAGCGTGCCGTCGGCGCGCACGATGCGGTAGCATTCCGCGCCCCACGGCCCGTCCGAGAGGATGAACTGGCCATTCTCGCCGCGCGCGTAGCTGGCCTGCGCGCCGCCCTCGTGGATGAGGCGGCCGCTATAGTCGTACAGGCGGGCCTTTTCCCCGTCGAAGGCCTGCACCACGCCGTCGTAGGCCGCGTAGTAGGCGCCCTCGCCGCCCTCGATGCGGAAGATCTCGGCGCAGGTGGCGGGGTCAAAGCCCGTGGCCGAACCGTCGCCCTCCACGGCCAGCGCCAGTTCGCCGTCCTCAAAGGTGATATCCGGGTATTTGGGGGTGAGCACCCAGTTGCCCGTGTTGTCGATGAGGCCATAGCCCGTGGTCAGGGAGGCCAGCGCCCGGCCCTCGATGAACGGCCCGGCATAGGCAAACTGCGGGCGGATGGCCCACTGGCCCGAGGCGTCCACATAGCCGTAGAGGTTGTTTTCCGCCGAGATCAGCGGCATCAGGCCGTCGGAGAACCAGTTCAGCGCGCCCAGCGTCTGCACGCCCGTGGCGCTGACCGCGCCCGTTTCGTCGATGCGGTAAAGGCCGTCGCTCTGGTCGTCGAAACAATCGGTGGTCAGGGCGAGAAAGCCGCCTTCGTCATTGCTGACCAGCTGCGTGTAGGCCGCTTCGGCGAGCACTTCGCCCCCGGTGGTCATCGCCCCGTACAGGCCGTCCTGCGTAAAGACGACCACGCCGTCCTCCAGCGCCAGCATGTCGTATACCTGCTCGCTCAGCGGTTCGCCCGCGCCGCTGAGCAGCGCGTAGCGGTAAGCGCCGCCTTCATTGCTGCCGCCGCAGAAAAGTTCGCCCGCGTCGTCGAGGGCAAAGATGAAGTCGTAAGCGCCGGGAGCGACGATCACCGCTCCGTCCTCGTCAATGAGCGCGGCCGAGTCGAGGAAATTCGCCGCGATGGGGGCGGCAAGCGCCGTGGAGCACAAAAGCGCCGCCGCCAGCAGCGCCGTCAGGAGCCGCTTGCACATGACCGTCACCTCGTTTTCGCGTTTTTTTCTTAGACGCGGAGGCGAAGGAAAAAGTTTCACGCGCAAAAACGTTTTCCGCCGTCCGCCGCCTCCATGATCGCACAGGAAAGCGGCGTTTGTCCACACAAATCGCCCTCCGCCCGCGGCGTTCAAGGTAAAATATTGACTTTTGCCGCTCCGGGTATGGACAAAGCGCGCAAAACATGCTATAATTGGTTTCTGTCGGCGGGATCGTTTTCTCCTGTTGGCGTAGGATGCGCCCGTAGCTCAGCCGGATAGAGCAACGGCCTTCTAAGCCGTGGGTCAGGGGTTCGAATCCCTTCGGGCGCGCCAGTTATGGTGGATGTAGTTCAGTGGTTAGAGCGCCAGGTTGTGGCCCTGGAGATCGTGGGTTCGAGCCCCACCATCCACCCCACTTTTCCCCAGCGACGCGCTGCGAGCGGGCATTGGGGCGTGGCCAAGCGGTAAGGCACGAGACTTTGACTCTCGCACTCGCAGGTTCGACCCCTGCCGCCCCAGCCATGTTTGACCCATTAGCTCAGTTGGCAGAGCACCTGACTTTTAATCAGGGTGTCCGGAGTTCGAATCTCCGATGGGTCACCAAAGATCGCGTCTGTTTCCGCAAGCGGAAGCAGGCGTTCTTTTTTATCTCGCGGGTCGCGGCTTTGGCGCGGGCGTGGTATAATGGGAAAAGAGACGGGGGAGGTGCGCGGCGTGCATTTTTCCTATGGCGAGCGGGAAACGGAGTATCTCAGGCGGAAGGACAAGCGTCTGGGCGCGGTCATCGAGCGCGTGGGACATATCGAGCGGGCGGTGGACCCGGATCTGTTTTCCGCCGTCGTCCACCACATCGTCGGGCAACAGGTGTCCATGCGCGCGCAGGCCACCGTTTGGTCGCGGCTGCGGGCGGCGCTGGGCGAGGTCAGCGCGCAAACCGTGGCGGCGCTGGACGCGGAGGCGCTGCGGGGCATGGGCATGTCGCTGCGCAAGGCGGAATATATCCTCGACTTTGCGCGCCGCGTGCAGAGCGGCGAATTCGACCTCGAGGCCGTGCGGCGCATGGACGATGGGCAGGCAATCGCCGCGCTCACGTCGCTCAGGGGCGTGGGCGTGTGGACGGCGGAGATGATCCTGCTGTTCTGCCTTCAGCGGCCGGACGTGCTCAGCTACGACGACCTCGCCATCCGCCGCGGATTGCGCATGCTCTACCGCCACAAGGCGCTCGACCGCGAGCGCTTCGAGCGCTACCGCCGCCGCTATTCGCCCTGTGGCAGCGTGGCCAGCCTCTACCTCTGGGCGGTCGCCTGCGGCGCGATCGAGGGATTGACCGACCCCGCCGCGCCGCGCAAGCGCGCGTGATAAAAAACCGCTTTCGAGCCCTGATCGCTCGAAAGCGGTTCTTGCGTTTGTGGGCTATACCTGCTCCAGCCAGCGGGCGAATTCCTCCTCGCCGCCGTGGAAAACGTTGAGGTCGATCCATTCCTCCTCGCCCTGATAGCCCTCAAGGCAGCCCTTGTCCGAATACTGCCAGAAGGTCCAGTCCCGGCCGGGCAGCGTCAGCGCCGGCCAGAGGTAGACCTCGCGGATCCAGAGGGGATATTCGTCGAACGCGCCCTGCAAATACATGCGGTAGCTGCGTCCCGTGGCGTAGAGGATGGGCCTTTGCCCCGTCTCCGCCTCCAAAGCCGTAAGCAGATCGCGCAGTTCGGCGCGCGTTTCTTCCACGTCCGGCGGATGCGCGAAAAAATCGCCGTAGAATTCAAAATCCACCACGCAGGGCAGGGCGAGCGGCTGGCCGCGCAGGGCGGAAAGGAAGTTCTCCGCCTGCGTTTTTCCGGCGCTCTCAAAGCTGAAAAAGTGATAACCGCCCGCGGGGATGCCCGCCGCCGCCGCGCCCCGCGCGTTTTCCAGGAAGCGCTCGTCCACGTGGGCGCTGCCCTCCGTGGCCTTGATGAAGGCAAAGCGCACGCCCTGCCGCGCGAACGCCTGCCAGTCGATCGTTCCCTGATAGTGGGAAACGTCCACGCCCCAGATGGGAAAATCCGCCCGCGAGGGCGTGTTGAGCTTTACCGCCCCACGCAGCACCAGCGCCGCAAGGAGCGTCAACAGCAGGCACAGCGCGCCCAGGGCGATGAAAAAGCGGCGAACGCGGCGGGGCGCGGCCTTTGTCTGCGCGGCCATCTCAGGCGCGCACCCAGCGCCCGCCCTCCTTGGCCGAGGCGGCGAGGCTGTCCATCAGGCTCTGCAAGCGCGCGGCTTCCTCCACGGTGTTCTCCGGGCGGCGGCCATGGTGGATGCAGTTGAGGAAATCGAAGTAACAGTCGATGTGGGCGCGGTCCCAGCCGATGGCGTTCTTGCCCGGCAGGAATTTGCCGCCCGGGGCCGGGTAGCGCGCCGCGCACTCGATGTCCACAAAGCCGCGCTCGCCGCCCAGCGGCCTTTCGGGACGGCTCTGGTCGAACCAGCGCAGGTAGTTGGGCCGCATCGTCTCAAAAATGGCCGCGCCGCGCGTGCCGCGCACCTCCAGCGTCAATTCGTCCAGCGCGCCGGTGGCGATCTTGCTGGCCTCCACCGTGCCCAGCGCCCCGCCGGGCAGGCGCAGCGCCATCAGCGCGTGATCTTCGGACAAACGCGTCTCCACGCCGCCCTCGCGCGTGGGACGGGAGGGATAGAGCGTGCGGAAGGCGCACATGGCCTCCTGCGGATAGCCGGCGATCCACGTAAGCAGGTCGAGCGCGTGGGAGCCGAGGTCGAGCAGCACGCCGCCCTCCAGACCCTGTTTCCAGCCCATGGGGCGGTCGGGATCAATGGAACCGGAGTGCAGGTAGCGGGCCGAGAACTGCGTGATCTCGCCCAGCGCGCCCGCGTCCGCCAGTTCCTTTAGGCGCATGGTGGCGGGAAAGTGGCGCAGGTTGAAGGCCACCTTGGTAAAGACCCCCGCCCCCCGCGCGGCCTCGGCGACGCGGCGGGCCTCCGCGCCGGTGACGGCGAGGGGCTTGTCGATGTAGAGGTGCTTTTTCGCCGCCAGAGCGTCGAGGGCCATCTGTTCGTGCTGCGCGTTGGGCGTGCAGACGCTGACCACGTCGATGTCGTCGCGCCGGAGCAGTTCGCGGTAATCGCACGTCCAGTCCGCGTCCATGTCCGCCGCCGCCTGCCTGGCCACGGCCTCGCGCCGCGTGCAGATGCAGCGGATCTCGGCGCGGAAATCCGCGCCCGCGTAAAACAGCGGCAGCGTGCGAATTGCCAGCGCGTGCGTCTGCCCCATGAATCCCCATCCGATGATACCGATGCCGTAGGTGCGCATATGCGTTTCCTCCCCGTGCGTTTTGCCCCGACCGGCGGCGCTGCTTCCATTATACGGCATGGCCGCGCCCCTGGCAAGACGGCCCGGGAAATAAAATCTTTGCTTGCCCATTGACATATATATGTTAAAAATGATAAAATTGTAAGTAGACACGATGTTTAAGCCGGACGGCTATTTCGTGTCGTATCTTAACTGCGGGAAGCGAGATCCGCCCCTGGGAGGAATGTATATGACGTTGCCGGGCAAGTTATGCGTGGGTATCCTTGAAGAGGACAATCCCCTCAAGAGCTACTTTCGCTTCAAGCCCCTGCTGATGGCGCAGGAGGAGGGCTATCAGCCCTTTGACGGCCTGGAAGCCTTTTCCGAAAACGGCTGCCTGCGCATCGTGCCGGACAAGAACGAATCTGGCCACTTCAAGGCCCGCATGCGCCGCATCGGCCGCTATGCCCTCCTGGATCTGCGCGCCCACCCCGGCGAGAACGACAAGATCCGTCCCAACAAAAACTATCAGGTTGATCCTTCCGAAACCAACGCCTATATCGTCTATTCCGACGTGGTGGTCGAGCCGCCCGAGGGCATGCTCTATGAAGTGCTCGACCGCGCCGCGCCGGAGGACGCCAACCACATGGCCCTGACCATGTCCCTGCCGGGCACGCAGCGCGTGCTCTTCCGCGCCGAAGGCGGCGGCGTAGCGCCGGCGCTGTGGCGCGTAGCGGCCATGGAAGGCGTGGAGGGCGCAGTGGAACTCTCCCGCGAAGAAGCGTGCGTGACGCCGGACGCGGGAAAAGAGACGCGCCTGCCCGGATTTGCCGGAGAGGAGACCTGCGTGCTGCTGGCCGCGCCGGGAGCGTCGCTGCTGGAGGCGTCGGAAGCCCCCGCCGCGCCGGCCGCGCCCGTTCCGGCCCCCGCGAGCGAGGAGGCGCCGCGCGGCGAAGAGGTTCCCGCGCCCGCCCCGCGTCCGGAGCGCGCCGGGGCGCCCCGTGAGCGGGAAAAGCCGCGCCTGAATGCCCGCGCGCAGGCCATGGCCCTGCAAACGGGCCTCAATCCCCGCCGCAGCCGCAGTTTGCAGGAGATCATCGACGACAAGTGGCGGCGCTCGCGCATCGATCAGCTGGGCCACCCCGTGCCCGCCGAGGCCACGGGCATGCCGGTGCAGGACCCCGTGGAGCGCGCCGTGGAAGCCCTGCGCGCCGCCTGGCGCGTGGAGGAGACGCGGCCCAAATTGGCCGAGGCGGTCGGCGCGCTGGAGGGCCTGGGCAGCGCCATGCAAGAGAGCGCCGAGCGCCGCGAGGATGAGGCCCGCGCCCGCCGCCTGAATGAGATCGAGGCGCAACGGCTGCGCCTGCTCAATGAAGTGAGCGCGCTGGAAGCCCGCCGCGCCGACGCCCGCGAGCGCCTGCTGGAGGATGTGCGCCGCGAAAACGCCCGCAAACTCGAGGAAAGCGAGCGCAAGCTGGAAGCGCTCAAGGCCGACATCGCCGCCTGCGAAGAGCGCGCCCAGGGCGCGCGCGCGGCGCTGGCCGAGGCCGAGAGCGCCTATGCCGAGGCGGAAAAGCGCCTCGCCGCCCGCGCCGTGGAAGTGAGCGCCCTGCGCTTTCTGCGCGCGCCCGCGGTCAGCGTGCCCACGGACGCCGCTTTGCCCAGCGCCGGGGAACTGATCTCCGACGTGCGCGCCTATCTTGCGCGCGCCGGCGCGCCGCTTTCACACGACCAGGCCGTAGAACTGTTTACAGCGCTGGCGCTTTCGCCGGTGACGGTGCTGTGCGGCTCGGCCTTTGCCCCCAAGGGAGAACTTGCCAGAGCGTTGGCCGGGGCGTTGGGCCTGCGCGGGCGTTTTCTGCCCATCACGCATCCGCAGAGACAGGAGGGCGCGGTGCGCGCCATCCTTGAAGATACGCTCAATCCCGCGCCGGCGCTTTTGCTGGTAGAGGATTGCAACATCCCCGCCCGCGCCGCCTCCATGGACGCGCTGCTCTGGCAGCTTATCCGCGGCTGCGCCCCCGATCATCCCGCGCGCCTGCTCCTCACCGCGCGCGACGAGGGCGAGCCGCTCTCCACGGAACTTTTGGACAGCGCTTTCGTCCTGCGGCTGGAGCCGGAGAGCGCCGACACGCCCTGGCACGAGGAGCGGGAAGCGCCGGTGGAGCCGCAGCTGGCCATATCGCGCGAGGCGCTGCGCAACGTGTTCCGCCCCCATCCCGAGGCCGTGACCGAGGAAGCGCGCGAGCGCATGGCGCGATTGCGCGCCGATCTCGCCGCGCACGGCGTGCGCCTCTCGCGCCGGACGCTGGACGCGGTGTGGAACTTCTGCGCCGTCGCCCTGCCGCTTCTGCGCGAGCGCAGCCCCATGCGGGCGCTGGATATCGCCCTCGCCCGCCGCGCGCTGCCCGCCGTGCTTTCCGCCGCGCCGCTTTCAGCGCTCAAGGCGCTTCCGGAAATGGTTACGGACTTGGAAGAATGTAGAAAGCTTTTGGAAAGCCCATTGCCTATCTTTCCAACTCTGCTATAATAATAGATAGCGACAGACCGCGCGCGGACGGCGGATGCCCCGCGCGCGGCGCATGTCTGAATGCAACGGAAGGAAGGTCACAAACGTATGAAAAAGGCCATCATGTACGGTGGCGGCAACATCGGCCGCGGCTTTATCGGCAAAGTGTTTTCCGATTCCGGCTATGAGGTGTGTTTCCTCGACATCATGCAGCCCCTCATCGACGAGATGAACCGCCGCCACGGCTACACCGTGCGCATCGTCTCCAACGCGGAGACGGTGGAAGCGCCGGTGAAGAACGTGCGCGCCGTCAACTCCTCCACGCCGCAGGCGCTGGAAGAGATCGCCACCTGCGACATCATGGCCACCGCCGTGGGCGTGAACGTGCTGCCCAAGATCGCGCCGGTGATCGCCGAGGGCGTGAAAAAGCGCATGCGCGAAAGCGGCAAGCCGCTGGACATCATTCTCTGCGAAAACCAGCTTGAGGCCGACGTGCTCATGCGCGGCTGGATCAACGAGCGTTTGAACGATGAGGAAAAGGCCTGGGCGGAGAAGAACCTCGGCCTGGTCGAAGCCTCCATCGGCCGCATGGTGCCGCCGCTGACGGCGGAGGAGAAGGCCAAGGACAGCCTGCTGATCTGCGTGGAGCCGTACTGCCAGCTGCCGGTGGACAAGGCCGCCTTCAAGGGCGAGATCCCCGATCTGGTGGGCCTGGTTCCCTACACGCCCTTCGGCTTCTACATCAAGCGCAAGCTCTTTTTGCACAACATGGGCCACGCCATGGTCGCCTACTTCGCCTATCAGCAGGGCATCGAGTACATCTGGCAGGCCGTGGAGCACAAGGAGGTCTACGACCTCGCCCGCAAGGCCATGAAGGGCAGCGGCGAGGCGCTGATCCGCCAGTATGGCGAGGAAATGCGCGCAAACGTCGAGGAAAACATCGACGATCTGCTCTTCCGCTTTGGCAACAAGGCGCTGAAGGACACCGTGGCCCGCGTCGGCGGCGATCTGGTGCGCAAGCTGCGCCGCAACGACCGCCTGGTGGGCGCGGCGCTGTATTGCATCGAGCAGGGCGTCGACCCCGAGCCCATCGTCGAGGGCATTCGCGCGGCGCTGAAGTTCGACCGCGCCGAAGATGTTTCCGCGCCGGAATTGCAAAAGGCGCTCAGGGAACAGGGCATCGACTACGTGCTGGAGCACTACATGGGCCTCAAGCCGGATGAGCCGCTGTTCAAGATGATCAAGGGTTAAAGGATGACAGGGCGCGCGCCGCGACAGATCTCCGGCGCGCGCCTTTGCGTTCCCATGGCCCTGAAAGGAGAAAACGCCATGTTTCGACCCATGCGCAGAAGCAGGCAGGCCCTCGGCATGGACGCCTGCGCGGAGATACTGCGCCGCGGCACATCCGGCGTGCTGGCGCTGCTGGGCGACGGCGGCTGGCCCTACGCCGTGCCCATGAGCTACGCCTTCGACGGCGAAAAGCTCTACTTCCACTGCGCCCGCGAGGGCCACAAGCTGGACGCCATCCGCCGCGAGGCAAGGGCCTCGTTCTGCGTCGTTGACCGCGACGAAGTGGTTCCCGAGGAATATACTACCTATTTCCGCAGCGTCATCGCCTTCGGCCGCGTGCGCGTCATCGAGGACGAGGCGCAAAAGCGCGCCGCCGTCGAACTGCTGGCGTGCCGCTATTTCCCGCAGGACAGCGCTGAAAATCGCCATCGCGCCATCGAGCGCGAATGGGCGGGGCTGTGCATGCTGGAAATGGACATCGAACATCTGAGCGGCAAAGAGGCCGTCGAACTTGCGCGGAAAGGGGACAGCAAACCATGATCGGCGCCATTATCGGCGATATCGTCGGTTCCCGATTTGAGTGGGACAACCATCGCAGCAAGGATTTCGAACTGTTCACACCGAAGTGCTTCGCCACGGACGACAGCATCATGTCTCTGGCCATCGCTGAGGCGCTGATGCGCGCCAAACCCGACTTTTCCGACCTGGGCGAGCAGGCCGTGCGCTGCATGCAGGAAGTGGGCCGCCCTTACCCCGACTGCGGCTATGGCGGGCATTTTCTCGGATGGATGTATGCGGACGACCCGCAGCCCTACCACAGCTTTGGCAATGGCGCGGCCATGCGCGTGAGCGCCTGCGGCCTGGCGGCGAAGAGCGTGGAGGAGGTCAAAGCCCTTTCCCGGGCCGTCACCGAGGTGACGCACGATCACCCCGAGGGCCTCAAGGGCGCGGAGGCGACCGCGGTGGCCGTCTATCTGGCGAAGAGCGGCGCGCCCATGGCGGAGATTCGCGCGCGCGTGGAGGAAGAATACTATTCTCTGGACTTCACGCTCGATGCGATCCGCGACACTTACCGCTTCAACGAGACCTGCCAGCAGACGGTGCCGCAGGCTTTGGAGGCCTTTTTCGAATCCGTGGATTTTGAGGACGCCATCCGCAACGCCATCTCCATCGGCGGCGACAGCGATACGCTGGCGGCCATCACCGGCGGCGTCGCCGGGGCGTACTACGGCGTGCCCGAGGCGCTTTCGCGGGTGGCGCGCGGCTATCTGGACGCGCGGCTGCGGGGCATCCTCGAGCGATTCGAGGCATGGCGGCGCTAGCGGCTCCGAAAGAAAGGTTACATCATTCCGGCGTTTGTGCCGGCGGTATATGGCCGCCCAAGACACCGCCCTGCTGTTTGTGGGGCGGATTTTTGTCATTTGTCCATGAACACCGCGGTTGCAACACAAATTTTTTGTGTTGCATCAAGAAAAAATTGGGTTAATCATACGGACAACCTTGATATTTACATCCCGTACATATATAATATAGGATGTAATGGGTTGGATTGGGTCGGTCGGGATGAGTGGTCGCAAGGGAACAGGCTTGTGACGAACGGGCTATGGAGCGGTGCTCTCTGTAACTTGCCGCGGGGAAATGGCCAGGCTGTTTTGCCAGTGGGAAAGAGTGCGTCGCGCAAAGACCCCCGACCTCGGATTTTTTCGGGGGAGGGGTTCCTTTTTCGTAAGGGAGCCCGCGAAAAAGGCATGAAAGCGCCGGTTACTGTGTAAGGCGTAGCGGCGGTGGACATGCCTGACATAAAGAGAACGAAGCTGCGCGCAAGGGCGGAGGGCGAAGCTATGCCCTGCCTGCGCGAACGTGGAGGTGGAGGGCGTGTGCGGGTATACGTATGCCCGTTGCCTCTTTTGCACGACGGGGAAGGAAGAAGTCGTGGTCAGGGCCATTGAGGAAAGCGGCCATGGTCAGGCGCTGTTTCCCCAGCGGATGAAGAAGATCCTCAAAAATGGCGCCTGGATCGAGCGCCCTACGGCGCTGCTCCCGGGTTATGTGTTCGTCTATTCGGACGAGGAAACGGTGAATTTCTCCGGTTTTCCCGGCGCGCAGCACGTTATCCGCATGCTGACCTACGGCGACGGCAGCAACGCGCTCATCGGGCGCGACCGCGAGTTCGCCGATTGGCTGTGGCGGCTCCACGGCCGCGTGGGCGTGATGCAGGCCCTGCAGGTGGGCGATCGCATCGAGATCGTCGACGGCGTGTTCCGCCAGTTGCACGGCACCATCGCCCGCATGGACAGGCGCAGAAAGACCGTGCGCGTGGAGTTGGATACGCAGGGCGCCATTCGCTATATCTGGCTCTCTTACGAAGTCGTCGACCGCGCGGACGATGAACGTTTGCCGGGCGCGGAGGAACAGGCTTCGCGCGAAAGTGCGGAGGAGTCATGAGCGCCAACGCAATGGCAAACGGGCCGCGTGACGCGTGTTGCGATGCAAAAAACGGCGCTTTAGCCGCTTTTTCCTTGCGCGCTCGCCAGAAATGGCGGGAAAACAGACAGGGCCGGCGCTCAAAAACGCCGGCAGGCACTTTTGAGGACGCTGCATTGCCGCGTTTCCGGTCGTGCGGCGCCCTTTTCCTGTCTTCAAAGGCGCGTTTGCGAAACAACGCGGGCGGGGATCGAGCCGCAACTCCGCCGCGCGGCGTCAGTTTGCGTTTTGCAACCTTCGGTGGATGAAAACCATTGACAATTCGCACAGGGAATGCGCGGCCAAGCGGCCGGCTTCTTGTGCAACGCGCACAACAAAAAGTTCCGAGCGCGGCTTCAGACATCAATCCGGCCATTTTAAGCCGGCCGCCGCGGCTGAAAGAGGCGCTTTTCGGCGCCCGTCCGAACCGGCGCCCATCCATCGAACCGCCTGACGCGCAAGCCCCGCGCCCCATGCGCGCTTCGGGGGAGGGAAGGCTGCCGCTTCCGCCGGCCCACTGCGCCGCGAAAAGCGCAGCGCGCGACCCGGAAACAGTGAAAACGATCATCGGGGAGACGGCGTCCGCTTCCCCGGGGATATGAAGATACACACGCCCCGCCCTGTATGCACGCGGGGCGGATACGAACCATCAGAGCAACGGGATGGGGGAGAAAAGCATGGAAACCAGCCGGGAGCGCTGCGAGGAGCAGAGCACCGTCAAGAAGGAGCGGCAGGCGACGCCGAACCCGCCTCCGCAGCGACAGACGAAGATCGACCGAAGCCACGTGCTGCACACGAAGCGGCTGTACTGGTTTGGCCGGCGCGCGCAGGACATCGTATTGTCCCTGATCGCGCTGCTGATGCTCTGGCCGCTGATGCTGATCGTGGCGCTGGTGATCTGGATCGACAGCCCGGGAGCGAGCCCAATCTTCGCGCAGGAGCGCGTGGGGAGGGACGGGAAGCGGTTCATGTTCCTGAAATTCCGCTCCATGATCCCGAACGCGGAGGCGCGCCTGACGGAGTTGCTGGACAAGAACGAGATGGACGGCCCCGTGTTCAAGATCAAGGACGATCCGCGCATCACGCGGGTGGGACGTTTCCTGCGCAAGACGAGCATTGACGAACTGCCGCAGCTTTTGAACATCCTCAAGGGCGATATGAGCATCGTCGGCCCGCGCCCTGCGCTGCCGCGGGAGGTAGAGCAGTACAGCGACTACGAAAGGCAAAGGCTCTATGTCACTCCCGGTCTTACCTGCTTCTGGCAGATCCAGCCGAACCGCAACGACCTGAGCTTTGCGGAGTGGATGGACCTGGATCTGAAGTACGTGCAGGAAAGAAGCTTCACGACGGACTGGAAAATCATCTTCAAGACCGTTGGCGCGGTGCTGGGGATGAATGGGGAGTAAGAAAAGAATTCCATCGAGTTTTGAAACTGAGAATAAAGGATGGATTGATTAACATGCAAAGCATGACATCCCTCTTTCTCTCGCAGTCATATCAGGACGCTTGGTCTGATTATAAGCGAAGCCTGATGCAGGAGAGTTTTCCGCATTGGGACTATGTCGTTCTTACCGCCTCAAATGAACAGCAGGCAGAGGGGTTTCGTGCGCAACTTGCACAGCGGGCTGAAGCGCAGATGCTGCCTGTTTGTACGCATTTTGCAGTGCTCCCAGATCCGGAGGGCAAGCGCGTAGGTAGCGGTGGGGCGACGCTGTCTGTGTTGCGGTATCTGGCGGAGCGCATGGGAGCGGCAGATTTTGCCGGCAAACGCATCCTCGTAATCCATTCCGGAGGCGACAGCAAGCGCGTGCCGCAGTATTCGGCCTTGGGGAAGTTGTTTTCTCCGGTGCCGCATGAGTTGCCGGATGGCCGCGTATCAACACTTTTTGACGAGTTCATGATCAGCATGTCCAGCGTTGCCTCGCGCATACGCGAGGGAATGCTGTTGCTCTCGGGGGATGTGTTGTTGCTGTTCAACGCGCTGCAGATCGATGCGCCGAGGGATGGCGCGGCGGTGATTTCTTTCAAAGAGGACGTGCATACAGGCAAGGATCACGGTGTTTTTCTGCGCGGAGCGGACGGAAATGTCGTGCGCTTTTTTCATAAGCAGACGATCGAGTCTCTTCGCGCGCATGGCGCGGTCAATGCGCATGATTGCGTAGACATCGACACGGGCGCAGTCATTTTCGCGCCACAGCTCATGGCGGCGCTCTATGGCTTGATCTCTGAAAACGGTGCCTTAGACGAGGAGAAATATGCACGCTATGTCAACGACCGAGTGCGTCTGTCTCTGTACGGGGATTTTTTATATCCACTGGCGACGCAAGCGACTTTAGACGAATTCTATCGTGAGAAGGCCGAGGGAACACTGAACGAAGAGCTTATGGCGGCTCGCAAAGCGCTTTGGCAAATACTGCATCCTTTTCGTATGAAACTTTTGCGTCTGGCGCCGGCGAAATTTATTCATTTTGGCACCACGCGCGAGATCATGCGTCTGATGTCGGCAGAGATCGACGCATATTCGCATCTGGGTTGGCGAAAGCACGTCAACAGCAGCATTTCCCGCGCAGACATTGCGAGCTACAATAGCGTTCTGTCTCGAAAGGCGCAGTGCGGAGAGAACACGTATCTTGAAGTGAGCTATGTGCATCACAGCGCCCGGATAGGGAAAGACACTGTGCTGTCCTATGTAGATATACACGATGAAACGGTGCCGGATCGCGTTGTACTGCACGGACTGAAGCAGCGCGATGGACGCTTCGTTGTACGCATCTATGGCGTTGACGATGATCCCAAAAAGACGCTTGAGTCGGGCGCAAGCTTCATGGGGCGGCCTTTTGAGGAACTTTTGAAGAAAAATGGCATTTCTGCCGAGGAATTATGGGAAAGCGAAAGTCATTCGCTGTGGGAGGCGCGGCTGTACCCGGTATGCGCAACGATTCCTGAGGCAGTTGCGGCTGCGCTCAATCTTTATGCGTTGACGCGAGGGGAGGGCGACCTTCATGTCTGGCGATCCTCTGAGCGCAAAAGTCTTCAGGCGGGATTCCGCGATGCGGATCCAAGTGCGCTGATCGCGTGGGAAAAGCGTATGTGCGAGTTGGTGCGCATGGATCGCGTGGCAAAGCTGATCGAGAGCCGCATCCCCGCGCGCCGCGCTTCGTCTGTACTGCAGGCGAATGCGCTGACGGCCATTCAGCGTGCGTGGTTGGAAAAGCAACTGCGCCGTGGAGACTTTGGTTTTTGCATGCGCTTGAATTATTATGTCGGAACTGCGTTGGGGGGAACGGAGGGAGATGAGTATATCGCTTCCGCGTTCAAGTGCATCCAGACGGCAGTGGTAAATGAGGCGCCGGAGAAACTGAGTTTCAATGAAAGCTGCGAGATGATCGGAGAAAGCCATACGGTGAGGCTGCCGCTGCGTGTGAACTGGGGCGGTGGCTGGAGCGACACGCCGCCGTATTGCAATGAGAACGGCGGTACGGTTCTCAACGCGGCGATCCTTCTCAATGGCGAGATGCCGGTGGAAGTGACGCTGAAGCGCCTGCCGGAGCGCAAGATTGTTTTTGACAGCCGCGATATGGACGCGCATGGGGAGTTTACAGAGATTGAGCCATTGCAAAGGACCGGGGATCCCTATGACTTATTTGCTCTGCAAAAGGCGGCGTTGCTGTCCTGCGGGATACTGCCGGTGCGAGGCGGCGATCTTGACGCGATCTTGAAGCGCCTGGGCGGAGGCATCCACATGCAGAGCGAGGTAAAAGGCGTTCCGAAGGGAAGCGGGCTTGGTACCAGCAGCATACTCGCGGGCGCGTGCGTCAAAGCGATCTTTGAATTCATGGGCATACAGCATACGCAGGGTGATCTTTATAGCCGCGTGCTGTGCATGGAGCAGATTATGTCTACTGGTGGCGGCTGGCAGGATCAAGTGGGCGGTTTGAGCAAGGGCATAAAGTATTGCACTTCCGCTCCTGGTCTGGAGCAGCACATCCACGTGCAACCTGTCTCTATTCCAAGCGAGGCCTTGCGAGAGTTGAATGAGCGATTTTGCCTGATCTATACTGGCCAACGCCGTTTGGCGCGTAATCTTTTGCGGGACGTGGTCGGGCGTTATATTGGCAACGAACAGGATACTTTGTATGCGCTCAATGAGATACAGCGAGTTGCGGCGCTGATGCGCTTTGAATTGGAACGCGGGCATATCGACGCCTTTGCCGATTTGCTGACGCAGCACTGGGAGTTGAGTAAAAAAATCGACGCCGGAAGCACGAATACGCTGATCGAACAAATTTTTGCCACGATCGACGATCTAATCGACGGCCGGATGATCTGCGGCGCAGGCGGCGGTGGATTCTTACAGGCGGTTTTGAAAAAGGGTATTTCCAGGGAGGACGTGCACGCGCGCCTTAAAAAGGTGTTTCAAGACAACGATGTCGATGTGTGGGATTGTACGTTGGTGTGATTCGGCTATCATCCTGTTATGGCGCGGGAGATAAAGAAGAAGGGATAAACAGATGGATTTTCAGACATGCGGCGGATTTTATCAGCGCAAGATAGATAAGTCTGCGATTCCAACTTGTAAGATCATGGGCGTTGACATTGCCGCCGTTGATATGCCACAGCTGCTCAACTTCATTTCAACGAATATCAGAGAACTGTCTGGCGATTATATTTGCGTGGCCAATGTGCACACTACAGTCGTTGCGTCGGAGGATGAGGAATACCAAAAGATACAAAACGGTGGAATAATGGCCATACCGGATGGCGGCCCGCTTGCGACGATTGGACGAAAGCGGGGTTGCCTGCAAATGCAGCGCATCACGGGGCCCGACCTTATGGGAGAGATTTTCGGCCTTTCTTTGGGGAAAAACTATCGACATTATTTCTACGGTTCAAAGCAGGAAACGCTGGATAAACTCTGCCGGACATTGACGGAGACTTACCATGGGATTGAGATTGCGGGCATGTACAGTCCGCCGTTTCGACCATTGTCCAAAGAAGAGGACCGCGAGGCTGTTTTGCGTATCAACGAGGCGAATGCGGACTTCATTTGGGTGGGTTTGGGAGCTCCGAAGCAGGAACGATGGATGGCCGCGCATCAAGGGAAAGTGCACGGCCTCATGATTGGCGTAGGAGCCGGATTTGATTACTTTGCAGGAAATATAAAAAGAGCGCCGGGATGGATGCAGAAGAACAACTTGGAGTGGTTCTACAGGCTGATACAGGACCCGCGAAGGCTGTTGAGAAGGTATTTGTCTACGAATATGAAGTTTATCTGGAATGCGGCAATCAGGGGAAAATGATGGGCGTTGAGCGGAACTGCGGGAGGGGAATAAACGGTGCCGGAGCATCGTTGTTGCGTCCCTCGCGTGCTGTTCAGTGCTAATTCAGAGGCGCCTTTTGAGATGGACGTATCGCCAATTGAGAATATGCACAAGTATTTAGGTAGGAGAGGACGTTGTGATTAAGGTAAGCGTGATTGTGCCGGCGTATAACGTCGAGAAATATATTGGCAAATGCCTTGCCGCTCTTGCCGGACAAACGCTCTCAGATATTGAGGTTCTTGTTGTCAACGATGGTTCGCAGGATGATTCCCAACGCATCATCGACGAATTCGTGAAACGTTATCCGCACATATTTAAATCGTTTGTGAAGCCAAATGGCGGCCTGTCAGACGCAAGGAATTATGGCATCCCCCATTGTCGGGGCGAATACATCGGGTTCGTTGATTCTGATGACTACGTTGAGCCTGATATGTTTGAAAAGATGTATGATGAGGCAAAGCGGATCGATGCAGATATCGTCGTTTGCGACTACCTCAAGGAGTACGAGACGGAGAGTCGGCTGGTAAAAGCAAGAGTATACAAATCGTCTAAAGACATGTTCCTCGGTGGGCTTGCCGCAGCATGGAACAAAATATATAAGAGGGTGCTGATTGAAAAGACAGGCGTTCTGTTTCCTAAGGGCCTGATTTATGAAGACACGGAGTTCTTTTGTAAGTTGATTCCCCATGTTTCGGTATGCGGTTATGTGAACAGGGCATTTGTCCATTATGTGCAAAGAGCAGGTTCAATTACAAACTCTCAAGGCAAAAAAGTGGCGATGATTTTCGACATCTTTGATGATATAATCGCATATTATAAAGAAAATGCTTTTTATGAAAGCTACAAAGACGAGTTGACGTATTTTGCGACAAGGGTGCTCTTGGGCAGCTCCATGGAGCGTATATGTCGCTGTGAAAATGCTGGCGAGCGAAAGAAGCTGCTCGAAAGGACGATGGAGTACTTGGACGGTCGTTTCGGGTGTTGGCGCAAAAATAGATATCTGGCTGGTTGGGCGAACAAACGGAATATTTACATGCGTAACATGCGACAGTGGAATATACGCATTGCGGCTACAATTTTGAGACGGCATTTTTTGAAACTGGACAAAAGGCTATTTTAGCATGCGGAGAGGCATTGAGCGTGAAAGTAGGAATCATTACGTTTCACAACGTAAATAACTATGGCTCTGTTCTTCAGACATATGCGACGCAGGAGACATTTCGAAGGCTGGGTTGTGAAACGGAAATCATCGATTATATGACCAAATGTCGAAATGTGGGACGGCAGTGAATATTCCCACGGTAAGCGAATATATTTCCCTGCTTGCAAATGCACGATGCGTCGTTACGGACTCTTTTCATGGTACGGCTTTCTGTATAAACCTGAACACACCCTTTTATGTCTTTTATCCGCCAAAGTATTCGAGCAGGCTGGAGAGCGTGCTTGGCTTGACCGGGTTGAGAGATCGTGTTGTACTGGGGGGGACGCGCATCTGAACAGATTTGCTTTGAATACGCGAACAAGATTATTGAGGCAGAACGCAAAAAGAACGTCGCTTTTTTGAAAAAGGCTTTGGAAGTGTGACGATATGAAGATACTGTATGTAGAAAACATGATCCTTGGGCATCATGTTCCTTATGTTCAGGCGCTTGCGGGCTATAAGGGGCATGAAAGCGTGATTGTAACGCCCCAAAAGATTCCCGCTGTTCCACAAAAACAATTTGTTTTTCCGAAAATGAATTTTGATTCGAAAAAGATCTCAGATTACTGTGAATGTCTTCGTTATATCGACAAAGTAGCGGGGGAAGAGAGCGTGGACATTATCCATTTTCTCGATGGAGATAAAATCATGCGCTATTTTGGCATGGGCATGGGGAGACTTTCCAGGAAACGCCCCGTTGTGATCACTTATCACCATCTGTTTGAGGGGACTGTGCGCAGGATCAGCTATGTGATGATGTGCAGACACAGGGCGGCAGTTGTTCATACGGCGCAAATACAGAACAGGCTCAAAAGGTATGGGATACGAAGTGTGACGCATATCGAGTATCCGGGGTTTTTGGCAGCGCCTCCCGACGAACGGTCAAAAAAAGAGAGCGTGCCGGTCATCGGCATGTTTGGCGGTACGCGCTATGAAAAAGGGCTGGATATCCTCATTAAGGCGCTTGAAAACGTGCACCGTCCCTATCGTTTGCTGATCGCTGGGCGGGAAGACGACTATACGCGCGGCGATGTCGAGAAAATGTGCGCAAAGATTCGTGCGAACGTGACGCTGGATATGCGTTTTTTGCCGGAGACGGAACTCGCACGGTACTGGAATGAAACGGATTTGGTGGTGCTCCCCTACAGAAGAGTTTTTGACGGGGCGAGCGGGCAATTAACAGAGGGTGTGCGCAGGGGATTGCCCATCATCGGCTCGGAACATGGAAGCTTAGGAAGTATCATCCGCGAAAACCACTTGGGAATGACTTTCCGCACGGAAGACAGCGAGGATCTTGCGTTGAAGATAGAAGCCGTCCTGAAAGATGGATTTGTTTACGATTCTGTGGCAAAGGACTATCAGGAGGCGATGAGTCCGGAGAGATTTTGCCGCGACTATCAGCGATTGTATGCGTCGTTAGTCTGAAGTGTCATTCGATGGAGGAGCGTTCATGAATACTGTTTGTCCAGAAGCTGCCTGCACCGGATGCATGGCCTGTTTAGCAGCCTGTCCTGTAAGCGCGATCTCCGTCCAGGAACGGATATCGTGCTATTGTGCTCAAATTGATGCGTCAAGGTGTATAGCGTGTGGCCTATGCATGAAAGTGTGCCAGGTACAGAATCCGCTGAAATTAAAAAGGCCTGTTATGTGCTGGCAGGGATGGGCCAAGGATGACAGACTTCGTGCACGCGCTTCATCTGGAGGACTCGCAACGGCTTTAGCTGCGGCATTTTTGCGCAATGGCGGCGTTGTGTATACCTGTGTTTTCAGGGATGGTGAGTTTGCGTTTGTACGAATGGAACGCGCGTCCGATCTTGAGACTGCTGCGGGTTCCAAATACGTAAAGAGCACGATGCGAGGCGCATATGCGCACGTCAAAAAGTCGCTGTTGGAAAATGAGAAGGTTTTGGTAATCGGCCTGCCGTGTCAGATCGCTGGCGTCAAGAATTTTGTGGGCGAGAAACTGCAGGAGCGGCTTTATACCATCGATTTGATCTGTCATGGTACGCCTGCGCCGGAATTGCTGGAGCTGTATCTGCGGCAGCGGGGAAAGAGCCTCAAAACCGTTCGGGAGATTTCTTTCAGGAATAAAGATTGTTATGGCTTAGCGTTTGCGTCTGCACAAAAAGGAATCTCAAGAAGCAGGGATGCTTACATGATCGCCTTTCTCAACGGATTGTCCTATACGGAGAACTGCTATCGCTGCGCATATGCGCGCTACGAGCGTGTCGGAGACATAACTTTGGGTGATTCGTGGGGAAGCGATCTGTCAAAAGAGGAGGTCAATAAAGGAATTTCTTTGATTATGACGCAGTCTCAGAAAGGGAAAGATCTACTGCGTATAGCAGAGGTTGTTTTACACGATGTAGATATGAAAAAAGCCATCTCTGTTAATCATCAGCTTTCCCATCCCCCTGTTCGTCCGCCTAAGCGGGATGAGTTTATCATCGGATTGTGCGCAGGACAGCGTTTTGACTATCTGATGTATAAATACTATCCACTACAGTGCGCAAAACAAGCCATTAAGAAAATGATAACACATTGCAAAAGATAAAGATGGACGTTGCTGAATCACTAGGCATTATGAAAATTTATGGAGCGTAGTATGTATATGAAGCTTA
>LHCFC04200__coassemble_533_pt1 | contig 24604 bp, 20 predicted proteins | sample LHCFC04200__metabat2_high_PE_065 | metagenome-assembled genome bin LHCFC04200
TACCTCTGATGTTTCCAAACTTTTTCAAATAATCATCAAATACATAATTCCTAATCGTGGCAATCTGTCTAATTTTTAATCTTTTAGCCGCACGATACCCAATCAAGTCGACCAGTATCCCCGTAGTATGAATGACATCTGGCTTTTGTGCAATTATAGATGCAATGATTTTTCCTCGACCAAATATGATTCCTAATAACAAATCTCGACGTGTTCCCTCCACAAAATGGATATCAACGCCTTTAAGTCCTTCAAATTCTGCATATATTGAGTCATTGATATCCTCTTTCTTGATCGTCAAGAAAACTGGCTCCACACGTTTAAAGTCAATGTTATTCAATATATTAAAAGTCTGATGCACTGGTCCCTTATTTACGCAACGTCGTAGGCAGACCAATGCGCGCACGCGTTTGCACTCTCTTCCCCCATCAATCTTCGGTATAACATATAGTGCTCTTTTCCCTTCAAATGCACCATCGAAACAGATCTGAGACCCATCACGATTCCAGCGAGGATGCAAATCACAGCGAACATCATTATCATATCGAAAAGGCGTAAATACCTTGGCAAGCGGCATAGCAACTGTCTGCTGTTCGCTTAGAACGTAAATACTTGCGATTCGATGGCGGTCTGGATATGTATCCGTGACTACACGTCCATCCGGCGCATAACTGGGATGCCCATCGCCTATAAGAAACGGCCACAATCGCTGGCATTTCGTCGTTTTATCCTTTAAAAGGAGATATCCCCGACCATAGCCTTTTTTTTCTGCAAAGGTTATTATTTCACTCTCGTTTTTCCAATAGCAGTGGGAGACATAACCATCATCCAAAAGGTTATAAAGCTCTCCTCCCTCTAGGCTTCCTGTAATCAGGCGCGAATACTTACGTGTTCCAACAAACCAGCGGTGCAATAACATAAAACGGTTGCCGTCTGGTGAAATCATCAAATGATTTACTTTATGCTTCGCTCCATTCATGGAGACGCTTGGTTCAAAACTGGCTAAATCTACATAAGTTGCCAATGGGACACAAGAGCCAGTCGTCAAGTCCATACGCCAAATGCAAGGCTTGTCTGGGCAGTTATCTTCAGCAGTAGTGTCCGGCAGATTGCAATAGCCATAGCCTGGACGCAGGCGATGTAAACGGAAAAAGTCCAATGTCAACGCAAAACACCCATTTGCCGCAACCGAATATACGGGCATCGGTAGCTCCCGCTCCTCCCTTGTCCGTATATTCAATATTATTGCGCACAGTTTTCCATTGCGGAAATCATTGTAAATCACCCTTGATTCGTAATCCGGTCCAAGCCACTGAAGCATACAGCCCTGCTGAACATTCCAAGTATGCGTTGTAGCAATAACGGACACTCGATTATTATCTCGTGTGTCAATCAGTACCAACTGGGCTTCGTCATTATTGTCTGGCCGCAGATAAGCGTTCTTAACGCGGTTACACAACATGTATCGTCCCGTTGCATCCCATGGGCTTTTGTCGTAATAACCGAAGAAATATTCATATTCATCGTCAACTGGAGTTATACGCTTGATGTTGCCTTCGCATTTTAATTTTGGAGAAATAAAATACATTACAAGCTGATAAGCTCGTTTAATTCTAATCCTTATGCTTGGAAAATACTGCAAGATACTGTTGATCCTCTGCTCGATTTTTTTCATTATACTTTATCCTTTTCTTCTCATCGCACGAATGAAGCTTATTAGGTGCTTAAACTGCTTGTCTGTAACTTCAGACGGCATCTGTGTAAACATTATAGACTCCGAAAGCCGGACTCGCGCAGTTAATCACCTAAAACAAAGTTGCGTTCTGAATCGCCCGAAAATTTCTGTTTGAGTCATTGGAGACTTTTCATGGCCATATCATCACGATTCTTCTATAATTATGCAAATTGGAATCTTTTGCATGGCGATAATCACAATCATCCCTGGCTTTCAGTGCTATATTCTTCTTAATAAAGCACGATGCCAAATTGACTGATTCAAAATACTATCAAGCAAACTCCTACTTAATTAGAATTATCAATTATATACATCGGCATCAAAGCGCTATTTCGCACATTTTATTTTAATATCTCCCACTTAATCTCTCTGAAAGATGTCTCTCGTATATACCTTTTCCTTTACATCATTCAAGCAGGTATCATACCGATTCGCAATGATGGCCCGACTTCTCTCTTTGAACTTTTCTAAATCATTCACAACAACTGATCCAAAAAACTTCTCTCCATCCTTCAGCGTCGGCTCGTAGATAATCACTATCGCACCCTTAGCTTTGATTCGTTTCATAACTCCTTGGATACTACTCTGACGGAAGTTATCGCTATTACTCTTCATGGTCAGACGATATACACCAACCACGATTTCTTTCTCCTTGCCCTCATTCCAACTGTCGTTCGCTCCATACGCGCCGGCGATCTCCAGCACGCGATCGGCGATGAAGTCCTTGCGCGTCCGGTTGCTCTCCACAATCGCTTCGATCAGGTTCTCCGGAACGTCCCGGTAGTTGGCCAACAGCTGCTTGGTATCCTTGGGCAGGCAGTAGCCACCATAGCCGAAAGAGGGGTTGTTGTAGTGCGTGCCGATACGCGGGTCGAGGCAGACCCCTTCGATGATCTGCCGGGTGTTCAATCCCTTGCTCTCCGCGTAAGTGTCCAATTCATTGAAATAGGCCACCCGCAAGGCCAGATACGTGTTGGCAAAGAGCTTTACCGCCTCCGCCTCCGTAAAGCCCATGAACAGCGTGTCGATGTCTTCCTTGAGCGCGCCTTCCTGCAACAGCTCCGCGAATATGTGAGCCGCCTGCGTCACACGGGCGTCTTCCGTATCCGTCCCCACGATGATCCGGCTGGGATACAGGTTATCGTACAGTGCCTTGCTCTCCCGGAGAAATTCCGGACTGAAGAGTATGTTCTTGCTGCGATACTTCTCCCGCACGCTCGCTGTATACCCCACAGGGACCGTGCTCTTGATCACCATGATCGCTTCCGGATTGCACGCGAGCACCATCTCGATCACCGCCTCGACCGCAGAGGTGTCGAAGAAATTTTTCTTGCTGTCGTAATTCGTCGGCGCGGCGATGATGACAAAGTCCGCGTCGCTGTACGCTCCTCTGCCATCCAGCGTCGCCATCAGGTCGAGTTCTTTTTCGGCAAAGTATTTCTCGATATACGCATCCTGAATCGGCGACGTTCGCCGGTTGATCTGTTCCACCTTCTCCGGCACGATGTCTACCGCCGTCACCCTGTGGTGCTGTGCCAGCAGCGTGGCGAGCGAAAGCCCCACATATCCCGTACCGGCAACCGCGATCTTCAAATCCTTAAACTCTCTCATCGGTTTATCTCTCCACGTTGGTCTCTACAGATAAAACTCTTTGTACCACTCAGCGAATTTCCGCAGGCCTTCCCGCAAACTGGTATTCGGGCGGAAGCCAAAGTCTCGCTCCAGCGCGCTGGTGTCCGCATACGTCACCGGCACGTCTCCGGGCTGCATCGGCACAAGCTCCTTGTGTGCCTCAAAGTCGTAGTCCGCCGGCAACACGCCCGCGCGAATCAGCTCCTGTTGAAGGATGTCTACGAAGTCCAACAAATTCTCAGGATGATTGTTCCCGATGTTGTAGAGCGCATAAGGCGGCACGGGAAGGCCGTCTTCGCCCGTAGCCCTGTCCGGAGCTTTCTGCATCACCTTTTCCACTCCGGTGACGATATCGTCGATATAGGTGAAATCCCGTTTGCAGTTGCCGTAGTTGAAGATCTGGATCGTTTTTCCTTCCCGCAGCTTGTTCGTGAAGCCAAAATAGGCCATGTCCGGGCGGCCCGCCGGGCCGTAGACGGTGAAAAAGCGCAGCCCCGTCGAGGGGATGTCATACAGCTTCGCATAGGCGTGCGCCATCAGTTCGTTTGTCTTCTTCGTCGCCGCATACAGCGATACGGGGTTGTCCACCTTGTCGTCCGTAGAATAGGGAACTTTCTTGTTTGAGCCGTAGACGGACGAGCTGGAGGCATATACCAGATGTTCCACGGGGTAACGGCGGCAGGCCTCCAGTATATTGTAAAAACCGATGAGGTTGGACTCTATGTAGGCGTCGGGATTGGTAATGGAGTAGCGCACGCCGGCCTGCGCGGCCAGATTCACCACGATCTGCGGCCTATATTGCTCGAACAGCCCCATGATCAGCGGCTTCTCCGCGATGTTCCCTTTGACGAACAAAAACGAAGGGCGCTGCGTCAGTTCCTTCAATCTGGCTTCCTTCAGGCGGACGTCGTAATAGTCGTTCATGTTGTCGACGCCGATCACCCTCACGTCCTCCGCGCCGTCACAGAGGCGCTTTGCGAGATTGCTGCCGATAAAACCAGCGGCACCCGTGACCAGGATCGTCCTGTTATTTAATTCGATTTGTCTCATTCCTATTTGCTCCTATCCATTTGTTGTTAATACATTCAATACAAATACGTATAAATTTCTTATTCCTCATTCATCCCCAGCACAGCGCCAACAGTCTTGAAGATGATTTTTTAGTCTGACGCAAAGTTTCGCTCCCGCGCGTAGTTCATCGGCCCATCCCACTTCGCAAAACTCAGGTCGTTGCGGTTCGACTTGATCTACCGGTATCATGAATCAGTTCTGGAGAGGCTGCATACGTCGCCAGCTGATGGATTCGCCTTGCTCTGGTTTTTATCCCAGGAACGCGCTGAAGCACCCGATTGATATTCTGCTCGAATTTCCTCATATCCGTTTACACCTTTGCCGCCCTATTCCGGGGATCAAATTTTTTCATAACATAAAACAGCTTATCCACTACTTTGGGCGGGATATATGCAAGTGCCAGCGGCACCAGCAAATATATTCGCTTATGTAGAGGCACTTTGTTAATTCGGTAGCCCTTTTTTCGTACCTGATAGTCTACCAACCGGTAGGCCGTGCTCTTGCGGGTGTTGTAGGATTCGTCCCTGCGAAACAGCACCAATGGTTCCTGGATATTGTAGAATTTATAGCCGGCGGCCATGCCGCGGAACCACAGATCATAGTCCTGAACCACACGGAAATCCTCGCAATAATTGCCGATTTGGGCAATATCTTTCCGCCGGAACATGACGCCGGGATGCATAACCGCATCTACCTTTGGCATCATGGCATAAATCTCCTCGTTTGTCTCTGGAAAGGGGCGCAACTGCTCCGGATTGCCGTTTTCGTCGATATATCTGCCAATGCAACTGACGAAGCTGTAATCCGGATGCATGTCCAGAAATGCCACTTGCTTTTGGAAACGATCCGGTGCAGAAATGTCATCCGCATCCATTCGGGCAACATATTCGCCCTTTGCGATCGCCAAACCCCTATTCAAGCTTCTGGTCAAGCCAAGATTCTGCGCATTTTCCAATATCACTATCCGCGGATCCTTTTGCGCGAACGCTTTTAGAATATCGCCAGATTTGTCTGTTGACTTATCGTTCACCACGATCATTTCAAAATCGGGGTAGGTCTGGGCAAGGATACTGTCCATCGCTTCTGTCAGATACTTATCCGCGTTATAAACCGACATTAAAACAGATATTTTCATAATATCTCCAAATACCTTTCTGCATGACGGTTCCGCCGCTCTATACCGTCTAAGCATCGTATTTCCCATCGTATTTCCCTTACTCGTAGGCTGACGCTTACTCCGATAACAAGGGCCATCTCCAGAGCACGGATATTCATGTACGTCGCTTCTCCATGTCCGTTCCGCCGCCGAAAAACGACATGCGAAACGGCGTCTTCGTGATGATCATCCCGTTGTTCCCCTTTCCCCGCAGTCAGCGTTTGTTTGTCAGGCGTTTCGCGAAGCGACGGTGTCGCCCTTTTGCACTGTCTCCGCGTTCACCAGCCCGCCAAAGACGGTCTTCCAGACGATCTTGATATCCAGCGACAGGCTCCAGTTTTCGATGTACCAGATGTCGTACTTGACGCGTTCCTCAATGCTCGTGTCCCCGCGCAGGCCGTTCACCTGCGCCCAGCCGGTGATGCCCGGGCGCACCTGTTGGCGCACCAGGTAGAGCGGTATCTCATCCTTGAAGTGGTTGACGTGGAAAGGCACTTCGGGCCGCGGGCCGATCAGGCTCATCTGCCCGGCCAGCACGTTGAACATCTGCGGCAATTCGTCGATGGAAAACTTGCGCATAAAACTGCCGAATTTTGTCTTGCGCGGGTCGTCCTGCGTGCTCCAGCCCGTGTCCTCCGTCCCGGTGATGCGCATGCTGCGGAATTTCAGCATCTTGAACGTCTTTTTGCCCCGCCCCACGCGCTCCTGCCGGAAAAGCACCGGGCCGGGGCTGGACAGCCGCGTGCCGATGGCTGCGAACAGCATGATCGGGCTGGTGAGTATGATCAGCACGAAGCTGCCGACAATGTCGATGCTCCGCTTGATGATCGCGTTGGTCATCTCGTCCAGGGGCGTCGCCCGGAAGTTGAGCAGTTTGACGTCCCCCAGCGCGCTGATGCGCGGATTCGATGAGATCACGTCGTTGTAGAAGGGGATGACCTGTATGCGCACGCCGTATTTCTCGCACAGTTCTACGATGTGGATCAGCTCGCTCTCTTCCTCCAGAGACGGCGCCAGCACCACTTCATCCGCCGCGTTTTGGATCAGATAACTTTCAAGCCGCTCTATCCCGCCCGCATAATCAGGAATGTTCGGGCAGGGATGCTCCGCGAGATAGGCGATAATCTCCATGCTGCGCAGTTCGACGCTCTTTCGCAGTTCCAAAGCGTACCGGCAGGCGAGTTCGCTGCTCCCCACCAGCAGCACGCGATATTTCTGCCGGTGGAAGTGTCCTTTCAGCAGCTTCTTCCAGCCAAAACGGACGGCGAAGGAAAACAACAGATGAAACCCTCCCGTGAGGAGGACGACGACGCGCGAATAACTCTCCCCCTCGTGGACGAGAAACAAAAAGAAAATCGATAACAGTTCCAGGGCCAATATTTGCTTGACGAGCGAAACCGCCTCTTTGACATGCCCCCGTCTGAGCACGCCCTGCAACGTGCCGCCGAAGACCATCACCAGCATGTCAAAGAGCGACATCACGATAATCAAAATGCACCATTCGCGGCCCGCATAAGGATCTCCCCAGCCAAAACGCAGACAATAGGCGAGCGCATATGCCAAATGCAGACAGATGACATCCAGGGCTATGAAGTCCAGATGTTTGCGCCAGCCGTTTATCTCCTGTCTCATCCCACACATTCCTCTTTTGCTCTGATGGTTCGTATCCGCCCCGCGTGCATACAGGGCGGGGCGGATGTGTCTTCATATCCGTGGGGAAGCGGACGCCGCCTCCCCGATGGTCGTTTTCGCTGTTTCCGGGTCGCGCGCTGCGCTTTTCGCGGCGCAGTGGGCCGGCGGAAGCGGCAGCCTTCCCTCCCCCGAAGCGCGCATGGGGCGCGGGGCTTGCGCGTCAGGCGGTTCGATGGATGGGCGCCGGTTCGGACGGGCGCCGAAAAGCGCCTCTTTCAGCCGCGGCGGCCGGCTTAAAATGGCCGGATTGATGTCTGAAGCCGCGCTCGGAACTTTTTGTTGTGCGCGTTGCACAAGAAGCCGGCCGCTTGGCCGCGCATTCCCTGTGCGAATTGTCAATGGTTTTCATCCACCGAAGGTTGCAAACCTGATCCGGTGGATGCGCGGCGGCGGTCCGAAAAACACCCTGTATATTTATGCAGCGAGTTTAAGGATGAGAGAGACGTTTCGGGTGTGCGCAGCTGGACGCGATGTGCGCGCACAAAAAAGCCCCCGGGTGCTATCCGCGCCAGGGGAGCGTTTTGCGCTTCGGCGGCGGACCGCGTCCGGGGGATGTATTTTGTTTCTTTGCGTCGGGATGGGCAGGGGCTTAAACGCCCTCGGGAACGCCGGCGGCCCAGATCAATTCGATCCTCTGATCGCGCAAGAGGATGCGCTCGACAGCGCGCGGGAACGTCTCCGCGGACAGCGGGCCGCGCGCGCGCTCGTCCCATCCGAGCGCCTGCGAGAGCGCCTGAAGCAGCTCCGTCTCCTTCCATATGCGGTTCTTGCAGCCATTTCCCTTCTGCCCCTTGCGCCTTTCTGCGCAGCACCAGGCGTTGTAATGGCGGCTCTCCGCGGCGGAGGCGCTCGCCCGCAATGTCCGGCGCATATACGGCGCTCCGCAATCGCCGCAAAAGACACGCCCATAGAGAAAGTGGCTGCTGCCGTCCATGGATCTGCGCACGCCGCGCTCGGCCTCGCGCCGGCGCTCCTCCAGAATACCCTGCGCTTTTTCCCACGTCACCCTGTCAACGATCGCCTGGTGATCGTCGGTCAGATAATAGGACTGATAGGGCCGGTTCGGGTCGGGCTTCTTCGTCAAAAAGTGGAGCGGCGGGCGTTTCTGCAACCGCCGGTCGCCCACATACGCCTCGTTCATGAGTATATTTCGCACAGTCTGCGACGTCAGCGGCGTATCGCTGCGCATCCGCCGTCCGCCCAGGGCGCTAATCTGTTCGGCGATCTGTTTATAGCCCATGCCGCCTTCGCAGAACTTCTCAAACGCCATTTGCACGATCCAGGCGTCCTGATTGGGGCGCAGCTTCCCCTCCGCGTCCATATCATAGCCGAGCAGGCGGTTGTTCCCCAGGCGGTGCTTTCCCTGCGCGTACCGCTGCATGTAGCCCCAGCGCACGTTTTCGCTGATGGAACGGCTCTCATCCTGTGCCAGCGCCGCCAACAGGGAGAAGATCAGGCTCGCCGAGGCGTCCATGGAATGGATGCGCTCCTTCTCGAAAAACACGTCCACGCCCAGGCTCCGCAATTCCTGCACATATCCCTGACAATCGACGAGGTTGCGCGAAAACCGGGAGATGGACTTTACCAGGATCAGGTCGATCCTCCCCGCCCGCGCGTCCGTCATCAGGCGCTGAAACTCGGGCCGGCATTCCGCCCGCAGGCCGCTCCTTCCGCCGTCCGCGTAGATCCCCGCGCAGATCCACGCGGGATGCGCGCGGATCATGCGCTCATACGTCTCCTTCTGGAGCGTGTAGCTGTCCTCCTGATCGCCGCGCGCGGTGCTCACGCGGCAATACGCCGCCACCCGCCGCACCGCCGCGCGGGAACGGCCGGGGATCTTTCTGATCTTCATTCGCGCTGCTCCTCTTCGGCGCCCCGCGGGCTGCGCGCCGCTTCCTCGTCCGCGGGGCGCTTCGCCTCTTTGCCGCGAACCAGGGCGGCCAGATGCGCCGGGTCGTCCCGCAAGCGCTCCGATGGAAAGGCCGCCTCCGACCGCAGGCCGCATTTCCAGTATACGAGCACGGCTCCGTTCTCTCCAAAGGTGATCTTTTCCACGAGTTCGTCGATCCAGAAGTATTCCACGCTCCCGAGATACGGGCGCTTTTCCTTCATGGCGACGAACGCCCGCGCCGCCGGCGCCACATGCTGCTGCGCGGCCGCGATCTGCCGAAGGTTTCGTATGTCGACCTGTCTGTACGCGGCCAGCACGGCCTTGTGCAAAAGCCCGCTTTTGACGATATAGCGTCCGCAGGAGCCGCCGTCCCGGTCGCAGTGCATCGCCAGTTCATGGTTCTGGGCGGCGAGCGCGTGCTGCTGCATCCGCCGCCCGCAGAGGGGGCAGACCACCTTGTCGTCGTATGGATACTGCTTTTTGCAGCCGTGCTTGCTCTTTAAGGCCCGTATCTTCGTCACCCTGTCGTACTGTTTCCTGCTGACGATGGGGATGTGATGATCCCTGACATAGTAAAACGGCAGTAGCGCGCCGTCGTTTTTCACGCATCTGTGCGTGATGTGATCCGTGGTATATTTCTTCTGCATCCGTACATCGCCGACGTATTTTTCGTTGGTGAGAATCTCATGCACATGGGAAGGGCTCCAGTTGCCGCAGTACGCGGAGGGGCGCTTTTCCCGCATCAGCGTCTCGGCGATGCGCCGGCAGGAGAGCCCCTGCTCATAAAGATCATAAATGCGCCGGACCGTATCGGCCTCCTCGGGAGCGATCACATAGTTGTGCGCCGCGTCGTAGCGATAGCCGAACACGAAGACGCGCTTTTCCTTGCCCTCGGCAAAGCGCTTGCGGATGCCCCACTTCAAATTTTCCGAGAGCGAGCGGGACTCCTCCTGGGCAAAGGCGGCCATGACCGTCAGCAACATCTCCGAAAACGCCGTGCCTGTATCGATATTTTCCTTCTGAAACAGCAACTGCGTGCCCACGCTCTGCAAATGGCGCACGTAACTCAGGCACTCCATCGTATTGCGGGCGAAGCGCGAGATCGACTTGGTGACGATATAGTCGATCTTGCCCGCTTCACAATCGCGGATCATCCTTTGAAAGCCCGGCCGGTTCTGCGCCCTGGTGCCGGAAACGCCGTCGTCTGAATAGACGCCGACCAGTTCCCACTCCGGCCGCGCCGCGATCTGCGCCCGGAAGGCCTCCTCCTGCGCTTCGAGGCTCGTCCTCTGCCCGTCCAGATCCGTGCTCACCCGGCAGTAGGCCGCGACGCGCACGCTGCCCGCGCCCGGCCGGCCCGCGTTCTTTGGCGCGCCGTTTTTCTTCGCTCCGCGCTTCATCCCCTGTTCCTTCCTTTCTTCCCTGCTCGCAGGGTTCATTCGTCCCGTTCCCGCTGATCGCGCGCCGCTCTGGCGCGCAGCGCCTCCCCGCGCGTCTGCTCCAATATCGCCCTTTCCGCCTGCGTGAAGCGCACCCTGGCCGCGCTCAGCAGGCGATTTGCGCGCAATCTCTGCACGCGCTCAAACACATCCGGAGGAACGATGGGGACGTGGTGGCCCTCAATGTAATACTGATCCCTCTGGCCACGGTTGCGACCCCTGCGCCCAGAACAATCCAGCGCCACGGTGCGGTTGGTCAGATAATCCCCCTTGTAGGCGATGTTCCCCAGCGCCACGGAAACCCTGGCGGCCGTCCACCGCAGCCCCGTGCCATCCCGCGCTTCCATGGCATTGAGTTCCTCGCGGATCCTGCCGATCGCCCTGCCCATCTCCGCCTGTTCAAAGAGATAGCGTATCCTCTGCGCCTTGCTTTCATCGATCTTCCAGGCGCTGCTTTCCTTGTCCACGGCATAGCCATAGGGAAGCTTGCCGAAGGGACGCCCCGCTTCGTTCCTCCGCTGATGCGCCCAGAGCAGGTTCCTGCTGAGGCTGTTGCTCTCCTCCTCGGCGATCGTCGCCAGTATGTTCAGCAGAAGATCCGCGCGCTCATCCAGCGTATTCAGCCCTTCCTTTTCAAAACAGACGGCGATTCCAAGCTGCCGCAGCCGCCGGATCGTTTCGATGCATTCTTTGATGTTGCGCGCAAAGCGCGAGATCGACTTTACCAGGATCAGGTCGATCTTTCCCGCCTCGCAATCCTCCAGCAGCCTCTGGAGCCCCTGCCGCTTTTTCAGGCTCCTGCCCGAAGCGCCCCTGTCGCCGTAGACGCCCGCCAGTTCCATCTCGGGATCGTCCAGTATCCGCCTTTGATAGTACGACTGTTGCAGCGCATAGGACGAACCCTGCTCCTCCGCGAGCGTGCTCACGCGGCAGTAGACCGCCACCCGTCGCTTCGCGGGCCGGCCGCCCGCGCCGTCGCTCCCCCGTGTTCCCCGCTCCATGTTTTCACCTCGCCGAACGCGTTTTTTTGCGGGCGTACGCGCCGTTGGGCCTTAAAAAAGCCCAGTCCGTTGCGGGCTGGGCTCAGGATGTTGACAAAGTCAACAGACTGGCAGAGCGTTGAGAAAGTCCGCAAGCCAAGGAAGCTGTACTTGCATCCAAGGGAGCTTACATGGACGTAAGTGACCGCAGGATGCAAGTTGGCTGACGCAGGAAGCAAAAATTGCTTCCGATTTTTTATCGGGGCAATTTTTGCGGTTGTGGGCTTTCTCAGCGCTCTGAGCCCAGTCCGTTGCGGACTGGGCTCATGTTTGCCGGTAATGGCGATCTTCCCCGTTGCGTCGACGCCCCTGAAAGACATTGTAACGCAAATCTTTCCAAAACGCACGAAACGGAGCGGGGAAATATGCGTCTGTTCCCTACGGCGAGGGCACGTAGCCCTGCGCGGCCATCAGCGCCTTGCCCTCCGCCGTGCCGAGGAAGTCAAAGAGCTGCCGCGCGGGGGAATCTTCCGGCTCGTCTTTGCGGATGACGGCGTAGTTGTACTGCGTATAGGGATATTCCCCGGAAGCGATCGCTTCGTTCGAGGGGGCGACGCCGTCGATGGCGAGCAGCTTGACGCCCTCGCGCGCGTACATCTCCGTCACGTAATAGTAGAGCGAATAGCCGATGGCGTCGGCGCTGTTGCGGTAGGAGGCTACTTCGTCCACCAGCGCGCCCATCTCCGAGGGGCGGTATTCCTTGGGCGCGTCCATCATCGGCTGACCGTCCATGACCACATTTTCCATCATCACCTGGCTGCCGGAAGTCTCGTTGCGCTGGTAGGCGATGATCTCCGCGTCCGCGCCGCCCACTTCCTTCCAGTTGGTGATCTCGCCGGTGTAGATGCCTGCGGCCTGCGTCTGCGTGAGGCTGTCCACGGGGTTTTGATCGCTGGTGAGAAACACCAGCGCGTCCACGCCGATGGGTTGCATCTCCAGTTCCACGCCCATGTCTTCCGCGTAGTCAAACGCCTCCTGCGCCGGACGGGCGACGAGCAGCAGATCGGCCTCGCCGCCCACCAGCGCGTAGAAGGAGAGCGTGGTCTTTGCATGGGAAACGCGCAGTTCCGCCTCCTGCGCCCCCGCGCCGGTGGAGGCCATCATCAGCGCGCGGCTGAGCGGCAGCATGGAGGTGGAGCCGTCCACGCGCGGGTAGTCCTCCAGGGCAAACCGTGGGCATTCACCCAGCGCAAAGCCGCCGAGCAGACACAGCGCCAGCAAAAGCGCCCAAAACTTCTTCATCCTCCGTCCCTCCTCAGTCCATCAGATCCATGTATTCGCTGACCTCAAAATAGACGTTCCCCGCCTCGTCGATCATCATCCACGTCTCGCCGCGGCGCACCCAATAGCGCTCTGTTGAGAGGTACTGTATGGCGTTGTAGGCCACCGGCAGCACCTCCGCGCCGTCTTCGTCAATGACGCCGTAGACGTAGGAGGAGGCTATGGGATAGGCATACGTCTCCCCGTCATAGGTCTGCTCGGAAAGCTCGAAATCGCAGACGAGGAAGCGGCCCTCATCGCCTTTCCACCACAGGCCGCTCTCGATCGCGCGGTACGGCCCGGCCACGCGGCGCAAGCGCAGGTCGGCAAGAAAGGCCTCCTGCTCCGGCCACATGCCGCGCGTGAAAATGAGGCGGTCGGGCGTGCCCTCGCGGACGGTAAAGTTCGCGGAAACGGTCGCCTCCGCCGCGTCGCCGCGGAAAAGGACGTTCCCCTCCATGTCCACGGCCAGCATTTCCCCGCCGGCGACGATGACGATGGCCGCGCCGTCCAGCTCGTAGGCGTAGGCGTAGTCCGCGTGGGAAACGTCGAAAGCGGCGCGCACACGGAGCGTTTCGCGGTCGATCAGTTCCACGCTGCCCTCGCGCAGGGCGTAGAAGGCGGCGCCGTCGCCCCAGAGATAGCCGAGTTCGCTGTATACCGGCTCCAGCGCCCAGGAGCCGTCCGGCCGCAAAAGGCCCATCCCGCCCGACAGCGTGCGGGCGGCGGCGTAGCCATCGCGGAAGTCCTCGGCGTAGTCGAAGGCGGCGGGGATAGCCAGTTCGCCCCGCGCGTTTACGTAGCCGTAGCGCCATCCCTCCGCCGTGGAGACGCACAGGGGGGCAAGGCCATCGGCAAATTCGGCGCTGAACTGCGGCTGCACGGTCAGCCCCGTGTCCGCGGCCGCGCCGTCCGGGTCAATGCGCCACAGGCGCGCGGATATGGCGTAGCCGTCCGCGTCGCAGTTGAAATATTCGCGCGGGGTGACGAGAAAACCGCCCTCGCCGTCGGGCAGCACGCCGCCGCAGGCGCAGGGGAGGATCTCCGCGCCGTCTTCGCCGATGACGCCCGTCCATTCCCCCTGCCAGACGACGACCACGCCGGCTTCGGGCAGGTGCCGAGCGCTGCTGTACAGTTCGTCGCCCAGCGCCTCGCCGCGCGCGTTCAGCAGGCGGTAGCGCGCAAGATCCCCTTCCTCCATACCCTCGGGCAGCTCCAAAAGCACCGGCGCGGCGATGAACAGCGCCCGCTCCGGCGGACAGTCCGGCGGCGAGACGCGGGAGGCGGCGGCATATTCGCCCCACGCGGTCAGCGTTTTTCCCGCGTCGGTCACCAGCAGCGCGTTCTCCCCGGCGTTCACCGCGAACGTCTCCGCCCCCGCCGGGGCACACAAGAGCAGCGCGCAAAACAACAGCGCCAAAAGCCTGCGCATGCAAAGCCCCCCTTTTCCCCTTGGACGAAATTTCCACCCCCGCGGTTGCGCCGGTCATGGAACATATCTTCGCAACATACATTATAAAGAACGCTCCGCCCATCAGGCGGAGGACACGCGCAAGAAACGCCGAGGTGAAGCATACGATGGACAATCCCAACAACCGCATGGTGGCCGCCGGACGACTGGAGAACGCCCCCATGCTCAGCCACGAGGTCATGCACGAGCCCTTTTACGCCGGCACGCTGCTTGTCAAGCGACTTTCCGGGGCGGTGGACAAAATCCCCGTCACCATCCCCGGCAAACTCCTGCCCCCGGAGGGCGACCCGGCGGGCAAACTGATGCTCTTTCAGGGGCAGGTGCGCTCCTACAACAAGGTGGTGGACGGCGCGGGGCGGCTGATGGTGACGCTGTTTGTGCAGAGCATGTACGAGACTTCGGAAAACGAGACGCTCAACAAGGTCAGCCTCACCGGGGCGCTGTGCAAGCCGCCCATCTACCGCTCCACGCCCTTTGGCCGCGAGATCTGCGACATGATGCTGGCCGTGAACCGCGCCTTTGGCAAGAGCGACTACATCCCCTGCATCGCCTGGGGCCGCAACGCCCAGTACGCGGCGCGCTTCCACGTGGGCGACCAGTTGCGCCTCACGGGGCGGCTGCAATCGCGCGAATATCAGAAACTGCTGGAAAACGGCGAATACCTGACCCGCAACGCCTACGAAGTGTCCGCCTTCACGCTGGACGCGCCGGACGCCGCGCCGGATTTTTCCACCCCTCCGGTGGACGCGCGCCTGGAATTCGAGCGCCAGCACGCGCAAATGGCGGAAAAGGGCGCGGGCGGCGAGTGAGCCGCGCGCATTTGCAGTTGACAGTCCCGGCAAATCGTTCTAAAATAATAGCGATCGTGCATACCGGGAGGAAACTGTCATGTCACTGCCAAAGACTTACTGTGAAAAAACGCTGCTGCTCTCCCGCGACTGCGACCTGGGCGGTCTCTGGAAGCCGAGCGCCATTTTGACCGCCATGCAGGAAACGGCGGGCATGCATTCGCATATACTCGGCTGCGGCCGGGAAACGCTGGTGCAAAAAGGCGTCGTCTGGGTGCTGACGCGCTGCGAAGTGCAGATGGAGAAGGAGGCGCGCATGGGTTCGCGCCTGTCCATCGAGACGTTCCCCATGCCGCTGCGCCGCTGGTTCTTCCCCCGTTACTTCGTCTTCCGCGACGATGCGGGCGCGCAGGTGGGCGCGGCGGGCACTTTGTGGGTGCTGTTTGATCTGGAAAAGCGCTGCATGGTGGCTCCGGGCGACGTGGCCGGGGCCATCCCCGACAATTCCGACCTCACGCCGCCCCTGGGCGTGCCGGGGCCGGTGCCGCGGCTGACGGGCGAGACGGCGGCAAGCGCGCGCACGCCGGTCTATTCCGAACTGGACGTCAACGGCCACGTCAACAACGCCCGCTACGCGGACTGGCTCTGCGACGCGCTGGGGCTGGAGGTCATGCGCGAATACCGCGTCAAGACCATGCGCCTGAGCTACGCCGCCGAGATCCGCCCCGGGCAGGCGATGGAACTGCGCCTCACGCGCGACGGTCTTGCCTATCACCTGACCGGCTCGCACGAGGGCAAGACGCACTTCGAGATCGGCGGGGAACTGGAAAAGCGCCTGTAAAAAAACGAAACGGCGGGGAGACGATGCTGCGCCTCCCCGCCGTTTCGTTTTGGCCTGCCTAGGCCGCGCTTTGCGCTGTTTCCCCGGCGAACGCGAAGCTGGTTACCACATTTCCCAACTGCGCCGCGTATTCCTCCGCCTGCTGCGAGCAGACGGTGAGCAGGCAGAATGCCGCGCTTTCGCCCTCGACGAGGTAGGCGGCGTAGTCCACGCCCGAACGCTCCAATGTATACACGCGCGCGGAAAGTCCGGAGGCGAGCGTCGCCTCGCCCGCGTCCGCGTAGCCGTTTCCGGCGAAGGACTCTTGCTCCGCCTGCATATCCTCCACGCGGGAGACGAGCATGTAGACCGGGCTGGGCGCGTCCTGCGTGGGCACGAGCAAGTCGCTGCCCTCGGTCACGCCGTCCAGATAGAAGGAGAACTCCGTCGCGTCGTAGGCGAGTGTATAGCCGTCGCCCTGCGCCAGAACAGCCTCCGCCGCGGCGGGCGCTTCCTCGGCCCCGGCACATGCCGGCAGCGCCAGGAGCAATACAAGAACGAATGCAAAGAACGTTTTCATCGGGTCATCCCTCCTTTACGCTCTTGGACGCGCGGGGAGGGAGGGCGGTTCCGCCCGCCGCAAAAAAGCCACGGCCGCGCCGGAAAGGGAACAAAAGCGGCGCGCGGGTCGGGCTCTACGCTTCGTAGGTTGACATCCGCGCCGGAGGGCGCTATGCTGGAAGAAAGGAGGGGAACGCATGGAACCAACGCGCATCGGCCGCTTTATCGCCGAGCGCCGCAAGGCGCTGGGGCTGACGCAGCGGCAGTTGGCGGAGTGTCTCGCTGTTAGCGACAAGGCCGTCTCCAAGTGGGAAACCGGCCGGGGGCTTCCCGACGTCCTGCTGATGCCGCCTTTGTGCGCGGCGCTGGGCATCACCGTCAACGACCTGCTCTCCGGCGAGCGCGTCGGGGAAGGGGACTATCGGAAGAAGGCGGAGGAAAACATGATGGAACTGATGCGGGAAAACGCGGAGAACAGACAGCGCCTGGCGCAGTCCATCGCCTGCGGCGGCGTGACGGTCGTGGCCGTATGCGCGCTGGTGGCGCTGGCGGCGTTTTTGCCACTGCCCGCTCTCGCGCGCGTGGCGCTGCTGCTCCTTGCCATGGCTACGGCGGTGGTGGGCATCTGGGCGGCGGCCACGCTCGACGCGCGCGCCGGGTGGTTCGAGTGCCCGCACTGTAAGGAGCTGTTCGCGCCCGCCATGGCGGACTACGTAAAAGGCCTCCACACGTTCACACGCCGCCGCCTCACCTGCCCCCATTGCGGACAGACGGGCATGTGCCGCCATCGGGTGACGCGATAGGCGTTCAATCGTCCCGGAATACGACATCGCCGTGCGCGTCCAGCACGGCGTTTTCCTTGCAGGCAAAGTCATAGTCGAAAAACAGCGCCCGTTTGACCTCCGGCAGGGAGGAAAAGACGCTCACGCCCGAAATGGCGCGCCATTCTTCCGCCCGCGCCTCAAATTCCTCGACGCGCAGGCGATATGTCCCCTCGCGTTCGGCGACCAGCGCCCTTCGTCCACCCTCGATATCAAACCACACGCAGGCGTATTCCCCGGGCCGGATGCCCGCGAGACGAAACTGCTCCTCGTGTTGCGCATTTTGCTCGGAATTGCGGCGAAAGAGCTTCCCCCCCTTTTGCGCGAAAAGCAGCGTCAGAAGAAAGAGGGCCGCTTCGGCAAGCAGGAACGCCCCGGCGCGAAGCCAGTCTGCGCGCTCGTATGCCCAAAACTCCCGCTCCCCCGTCCAGTGGTCGAAGACAAATATATTGACAAACAGCAGCGCGGACAGCGCGACGAGAAGACCCGCATACAGCCAATAGCGCCGGGGCAGGGGGTATTTGGACCGCCTCATGCCGTCTCCCCTCCCGCGTACTCCTGAAGCAGCGCGCGCACGGCCTCCGCGTCGCTCAGGGCGTTGACGCGCTCGCGCAGGCGCGCCGCGCCGGGCACGCCGGTGATGTACCAGGCCACGTGCTTGCGCATTTCCAATACGCCCTTTTGTTCGCCGTAGAGTTTCAGCGCCATGTCCAGGTGGCGCAGGGCGGTGCGCATGCGCTCCTGCAAAGTCGGCGGCGTCCACGGCTTTCCCTCGAGGGCGGCGCGTATCTCCGCGAACACCCAGGGGTTGCCCTGCGCGGCGCGGCCGACCATCACGTGGGCGCAGCCGGTTTCTTCCAGCATGCGCCTGGCGTCCGCGCCCGTGCGCACGTCGCCATTGCCCAAAACGGGGATGTCCACGGCGCGCACGACCTCGGCGATGATGCGCCAGTCGGCCCGCCCGGCGTAGAACTGGTCGCGCGTGCGGGCGTGGACGGCCACGGCGCGCGCGCCCTCGCCTTCGCAAATGCGGGCCACTTCGGCGGCGTTGACGCTGGATGCGTCCCAGCCGGCGCGTATCTTCGCCGTCACCGGCAATTTCGTCGCCCGCACGGCGGCGCGCACCACCTCTCCCAGCAGTTTCGGCTCGCGCATCAGGGCGCTGCCCTCGCCGTTGCCGACGATCTTCGGCGCGGGGCAGCCGAAGTTGAGGTCGATAAAGGCAAAGCCCTCGCTTTCCAGCGCTTTGGCGGCGCGGGCGATGTACTCCGGCTCGCGGCCAAAGAGCTGCAGCCCGGTCGCGCCCTCGCCGGGGAAGCGCATCAAAAGCTCCGCGGCGTTGCGGTTTCTGCGCCCGGAGAACACCCAGCCCTTGGCCGAGAGCATCTCGCTCACCGCCCAGGCCGCGCCCTGTTCAAAGCAGAGCACGCGCGTGGCCGCGTCGGTGACGCCCGCCATCGGCGCCAGCCCCACGAGCGGCGCGGCGGCCTCCCACGGCAGCGGCATGCGCATCCCTCCCTTGCAAAGCTGCGGCGGCAGAACGCGCGTACTGCCGCCGTGTGTTTTTCGCCCCGGTCTACCCCTCGCGGTTGGTGATGAACGAATGCGGGGGCACGGACTTGGTCAGCCAGGTGTTGCCGCCGATGACGCTGCCCTTGCCCACGGTGACGTCGCCGCCCAAAATGGTCGCCCCGGCGTAGATGATGACGTCGTCCTCGATGTTCGGGTGGCGCTTGATGCCCTTGACGGGGTTGCCGTTTTCGTCCTTGGGGAAGCTCTTCGCGCCCAGCGTCACGCCCTGATAGAGCTTGACGTTGTCGCCGATGACGCAGGTCTCGCCGATGACCACGCCGGTGCCGTGGTCGATGAAGAAGTGGCGGCCGATGGTGGCGCCGGGGTGGATGTCGATGCCTGTGCGCGTGTGGGCGTACTCGGTGAGTATACGCGGCACCACCGGCAGGCCGCGCACGAACAGTTCGTGGGCGACGCGGTAGGTGCTCACCGCCTCGATGGAGGGGTAACTTAAAAGAATCTCCTCCATGTAGCGGGCAGCGGGGTCGCCCTCGTAGGCCGCGCGCAGATCCTCGGTGAGCATCTCGCGCAGCGGCAAAAGCGCCTGCAAAAATTCCAGCACCAGCTTGTCGGCGCGCTCCTTGCACTTTGCGCGGTCGCACGCCTCGCGGCCCTCGCGCGCGCACTGGCCGAAGAACACGTCGCGGGCGATGCCCTTGAGCTGCTCCGCCGTGGCGTAGAGGCGCTCCTCCGAGAGCGTCACCAGATGCCCGGGCGTGGCGGCGTCCACCTCGTACAGGGCGGGGAAGAGCGCCGATTTGACCGTTTCCAGAAAGGTGATGGCGCGCGTGCGCAGGCCGTAGCCGCCCATGGAGCGCGCGTCCATCTCGCGCAGGTTGATCCGGGCCAGAGAGTTGGCCAGCCCCCGCGCCTCGTCATCCATCCACTGTTTCAGTTCGCTCATATGCTACCGCTTTCACCGGCGGATATGGCCGCCGCCGGACGGCTCGTTTCAGCCCTCGAACAGGCCGGTGGAAAGGTATCGCTCGCCGCCGTCGGGCAGGATCACAGCCACCGCGCCGTCCACTTCCTTCGCCGCGCGCTCCGCCGCCGCCAGCGCCGCGCCGGAGGAGATGCCCACCAGCACGCCCTCGAGGCGGGCCATTTTGCGAGCCATGGCATAAGCCTCCTCGTCGGCGACGGTATAGATGTCGTCGAGCAGACTGCGATCCAGCGCTTTCGGCACGAAGTTCGCGCCAATGCCCATGATGCCGTGCGGCCCGGCGTGGCCCTGCGAAAGCAGCGGCGAGGCGGTCGGCTCCACGGCGATAAAGCGGATGGCCGGGTTCTGGCGCTTCAGATAGCGCGCCGTGCCGGTGATGGTGCCGCCCGTGCCCACGCCGGCCACCACGGCGGCCAGCTTGCCGCCCAGGTCGCTCCACAGTTCCGGGCCGGTGGTGCGCTCGTGGGCGGCGGGGTTGGCGGGGTTGTCGAACTGCCCGGCCAGCACCGCGCCGGGGGTGGCGGCAATGATCTCATCCGCCCGCTTCACCGCGCCGGCCATGCCCTCGTCGCCGGGGGTGAGCACCAGTTCCGCGCCGTAGGCGGAGAGCAGCATGCGCCGCTCAACGCTCATCGTTTCCGGCATAGTGAGCACGAGGCGATAGCCTCGCGCGGCGCACAGCGCCGCCAGCGCTACGCCGGTATTGCCCGAGGTCGGCTCCACCACGGTGCCGCCCTCCTTGAGCAGGCCGCGCGCCTCCAGGTCGTTGAGCATGGATTTGGCGGCGCGATCCTTGGCGCTGCCCGCGGGATTCAGGTACTCCAGCTTGGCGTATATCTCCGCGCCGGGAAACAGGCGATTCAGTTTTAAGAGCGGCGTATTGCCGATCAGCGCCTCCGCGCTTTGCACGACGGACATGAAAATTCCTCCTTTGCGCCCATTCATTATAGCAGAAAAGCGCCGCTTGCGCAACGGCGCGTTTTGTGGTATGCTTGGGCGTATGAACATCGTGATCGTCGCCGAAAAACCGTCGGTGGGGCGCGACATCGCCCGCGTGTTGGGGGCCTCCCAACGGGGCGACGGCTGCCTCATGGGCAAGGGTTACATTGTAACATGGGCGCTGGGCCACCTCGTTTCCCTCATGGAGCCGGACGAGTTGGACGAGCGCTATCGCCGCTGGCGCATGGACGATCTGCCCATTTTGCCGGAGGACATCCCCTTAAAGGTGCTGCCCGCCACGCGCAGCCAGTTCGCCATCGTCAAAAAGCTGATGAACGACAAGGACACCGCCGAGGTCATCTGCGCAACCGACGCGGCGCGCGAGGGCGAATTGATCTTCCGCTACATCTACCGCATGGCGGGCTGCAAAAAGCCGGTTCGGCGGCTGTGGATCTCCTCGATGACCGACGCGGCCATCCGCAAGGGCTTCGAGGAATTGCGCCCCGCCGCCGACTACGACGCGCTTTACGAAAGCGCCCGCTGCCGCAGTCTGGCCGACTGGCTGGTGGGCATGAACGCCTCGCGCGCCTTCACGCTGCGCTACGGGGCGCTTTTGCCCATGGGCCGTGTGCAGACGCCGACCCTGGCGCTGCTGGTAAAGCGCGACCGCGAGATCGCCGAGTTCGTTCCCCAGGACTACTGGGAAGTGCGCGCCGACTTTGGCGACTTCGAGGGCCTGTACTACGACCCGGAGACGCGCCAGAGCCGTACTTCCAGCAAGGAGCAGGCCGACAAAATAAAGCGCGAGGCGCAGGGCAAGGAAGGAACGGTGGTCGAGAGCCGCCGCGAGCGCAAGCGCGTGCCCCCGCCGCAGCTTTTCGACCTCACCGCCCTGCAGCGCGAGGCCAACCGCCGCTTCGGTTTTTCCGCGGACAAGACGCTGAAGCTGGCGCAGGCCCTCTACGAGCGCCACAAGGCCATCACCTACCCGCGCACGGACAGCCGCTGCCTGCCGCCGGACATGCGCGAAAAGGCGCTGAACGCCCTGCGCAACCTGCCGCCCCGCTACCATCCCCTGCTCAAGGCCCCGGCGTTCAATCCCCATATGGATTCCAAACGCTTTTACGACGCCGCGAAAGTCTCCGACCACCACGCCATCATCCCCACCGAGCGCCGCCCCGGGGCGATGACGGCGGATGAGGAAGCGCTGTACGACCTGGTGGCGCGCAGCCTCATCGCCGCCCATTACCCGGACTATGCCTACGAATCGGCGCGCCTGCGCGTCGTGGTGAGCGGCCACGAATTCCGCGCCGACGGGGCCGTGCCGGTGGACATGGGCTGGCGCGCCGTGCTTGCGCCGGTGGAGAAGAAGGCGGCCACGCCCCTGCCGGACGTGCGCGAGGGCGAAACGCGCACGGCGGGGAAGGTCAGCGCCCGCAAAAAGCAGACCAAGCCCCCGGAGAGGCTCAACGACGCCTCGCTGCTCTCCCTGATGGAGCACGCCGGGCAGGAACTGGAGGACGAGGAACTGCGCGAGCGCATGAAGTCCTCCGGCCTCGGCACGCCCGCCACCCGCGCCGCCACCATCGAGCGGCTCATCGAGGTGGGGCTGGCCGAGCGCGCGGGCAAGAGCATCGTCTCCACGGAAAAGGGCCGCAAACTGATCGCCGTCGCCCCGGAGCAGATCGCCTCCGCCGCCACCACCGGCAAGTGGGAAAAGGCGCTCAACGACATGGCCGTCAACCCGGACGCCGCCCTGCGCGCCCAAAAGCGCGAGCGCTTTTTGCTGGGCATCCGTCGCTTCGCCATCTTTCTGGTGAACGCGGCGAAAAACGCCCCGGCGGACATGCGCTTCGAGCGCGAGGAGCCCCGTGCGAAAAAAACCGCGCGCAGGGCGACATCCCGCAGCGGCGGCGCGACCCAAAAGCCTGCCGCCCGCAAGGCTTCCGCGCCAAAAAGGAGCGTCCCCGCGCCAAAGGGCGGGGAACGCGGCCGCTGAGGGCGGAAAAGCAAAAACCGCTTCTGACGTTTGCTCAGAAGCGGTTTTTGCGCCCGCGCGCCTTATCCCAGCTCCGCGCCACTTTCGCGCATGGCGACGATGGTGCGGGAAATGAGGTCGTCCAGCGTCCAGCCGAGCATCTCCGCGCCCTGGCGGATGACGTCGCGGGAACAGCCGGCGGCGAACTTCTTGTCCTTGAACTTCTTTTTCACCGAGGGCAGTTCCAGATCGTCCAGACTGCGCGAGGGGCGCATGATGGCCACGGCGCTGATCAGGCCGGTCAGTTCGTCCACGGCGAAGAGCACCTTTTCCATCTCGTGCTCGGGCTTTACATCGCTGCACAGGCCGTAGCCGTGGCAGACCACGGCGTGGATGAAGCGCTCGTCGCAGCCGGCATTTTCCAATAACTCGCGCGCCTTCTGGCAGTGCTCGTCGGGCCACTGTTCAAAGTCCACATCGTGCAAAAGGCCGACATTGGCCCAGAAGTCCGCCTCGTCGCCATAGCCCAGCTCGCCCGCGAAATGGCGCATCACGCCCTCCAGCGTGCGCGCGTGGCGCAGGTGAAATTCGCCCTGGTTGTACTGCGTGAGCAGCGCCCACGCCTCGTCTCTGGTCATGATATCCTTCCTTTCCATCGAATCAGCAGCAGAAGAAATAGCCCCCGCGCCCGCAGCAACAGCTCAAAAGCAGGTTGCCAAGGCACAGCCACGTGCAGGTGTTGTCCAATCCGGACATGCCGTAGCGCCGCCCGGTCTGGCGGTAGGTCTGGCCGGCGTATTGCAGGCGCTGCAAAAGCTGGCGGTATTCGAGGTTGTTCGGCTCGCGGCTGACCGCCTGCTGGGCATAGTTGAGGGCGGCGACGTCGTTGCCCAGCCCCATGTGGGCGTTGGCCATGTAGAAATACCAGCGCGCCGGACGGTCCTGCATCTTTTCCAGCAGGTTGAGGGCCTCGCGGTAGTGGCCGGAATTGATAAAATTGCGCGCCGCCTGCATCTCCGGGCTCTCGTTCTGCTGCGTCTGCTGTTGCTGCTGCCCGCCGTAGCCGGAGGCGTCCCACCAGCCGCCAAAGTCGCCCCAGCCCCATCCCCAGCCGGAACCGCCGTAGCCGCCGCCATAGCCGCCCTGTCCGGAGCCGTAGGAGCCCGCGCCGCGCGAGGAGCCGGGATTGGGATTCGCATGGCGGTTCATGATCTGGCTGTAGGCGGCGTTGATCTCCTTCATCTTCGCCTCGGCCTCGGGCGAGCCGCCGTTGACGTCCGGGTGGTACTTCTTGGCCAGTCGGCGATAGGCCGCCTTCACCTCGTCGTCCGAGGCGCCGGGTTCGAGTCCCAATACCCGGTAGGGGTCCTGGATCATTGTTTTTCTCCTTTTCCATCCTCCGCCGGGGCGAAGGAAGCGTCGCGCTTTTTGCGCACGGATACGTATTTGGCCCACACGCCCGAATAGAGCACGCTGCGCAGTATCTCCACGTCCTTGACAAGCGGCAGCACCTCGAAGGCCTGCGTGCAGCGGCCGATGAGCATGGTCAGGGCGCTTTCCACCGTCTGCTCAAAGCCCTCGCCCTCAAGGGCGGTCAGGGGGTTGTAGGCCCCGCGCTTTTCGTCGGCGGCGAGGTCGTCGTAAGCGTCCATCACATAGATGAAGCGCCCGAGGTATTCGCCCATGGCCCGCAGGGGCGCTTCCCACTCGTCGCGGCGGTAGACGAACAGTTCGCCCAGGAGCCTGCCAAAGCACTTGGCGGGGGCGTCCACGTCCATCTCCCGGCGCTTTTCGA
>LHCFC04200__coassemble_546_pt1 | contig 23977 bp, 24 predicted proteins | sample LHCFC04200__metabat2_high_PE_065 | metagenome-assembled genome bin LHCFC04200
GCACCGGCACCGCCGCCGTGGTCTCCCCGGTGGGCGCGCTGTGCTGGAACGGCGAGAAACTCATCATCAACAACGGCGAGATCGGCCCCATCGCCCAGAAACTCTACGATACCCTCACCGGCATCCAGTATGGCGAGCTCAAGGACGATTTCGGCTGGGTCGTGAAGCTGAACTGACCAATACGACACGAAGGGGGCGGGGCAGGTGCCTCGTCCCTTTTTTGAAAGGAAGAGCGCCGTGCTCACGCATCGCATCCCCCCGGGCGTTCCGGAAACGCCCGCGCGCCGCTATATACGCCGCGCCTGGCCGCTTTTGCCGGAGCGCGATGTGCGCGATGCCTTTGCCCGGCGGGACGTGAAGAAAAACGGCGCGCGCATCGCCCCCGCCGACACCGTGCGCGGCGGCGACGAACTGACGCTCTATGTGAACGCGACCTTTCCCCTCGACGTGCTCTTTGACGACGGCTATCTGCTTGCCGTCGTCAAGCCGCAGGGCCTGCCCGTGGATGTGGATCAGGACGGCGTGGGGGAGGACACGCTGCTTGCCCGCCTGCGCGCCTACAACGAAAACGCCCGCCTTTTGCACCGCCTCGACGCCCAGACCGGCGGCGTTCTGCTGGCGGCGCTCGAGGAAAAGACGTACCAGAACGGCCTGGCCGCCTTCCGCGAGCATCAACTTGCCAAGACCTACCGCGCCGTGGCCAAAGGGCCGTTTCCGGCGGAGGCGGGGGAGTGGCGCGACTACCTTTTCAAGGACGCGCGCCGCGCCACCGTGCGCGTGACGAAACGCCCCGGCGGCGGCGCGAAGCCCATTGACACCCGCTATCGCGTCCTCGAACCGTTGGGTGGAAACTGGTTTCTCGTCGAGCTTGAGCCGGTCACGGGCCGCACGCATCAGCTGCGCGCGCACATGGCGTTTTACGGCCATCCCATTTTGGGGGACGATAAATACGGCTCCCGCGAAACGCGCGCCGCGCGCCTGCACCTCTGGTGCCGCAGCGTCGCGCCGCGCGCGGGCGCGCTGGGCGATTACGCGGGGCGGGTATTTGCCGCTCCGGAGCCGGATTGGGGGAAGGAACTTGGACATTCGCCTCATCGCCTTTGACATGGACGATACGCTGCTGGGCGCGAACGGGGAATTTCCCGAGATCAACGTGCGCGCCCTGCGCGCCTGCGCCGCGCGCGGCATCCGCCTCGCCCTCAACAGCGGCAGGAGCTTTGAGACTCTGCGGGACTTCGCCTGCACGCTGGGCGTGGAACCCTTTATCATCTCCGTCAACGGCGCGCGCGTGGACGCGGGCCCCAACGGCCCCACCCTCGTGGAGCATGTCTACGATGACGAGCACACCCGCGTCGTCCACGAGGCCATGCGCGCCTCCGGCCTTTACTATACCGTCTACACCCGCGGCCATACCTTCATGGGCAACTCGGCGCAGCGCTTTTTGTACAGCCGCTTCGGCCACCACTACGCGCACACCAGCCGCAGCGGGCCCTATGTCTACGAGATGGTGGACGACGAAGAGCGCCTGCGCGCGGAGGGCCTTGTTCACCCCTACAAGTTCGTCGCTCTGGGCACGGCGCACGACGCGCGCTTTCAGGGCATCCTCGACGCCGTTTCTCCGCTGAACATGTCCGTTTCCAGTTCGCGCGTCGACAATCTCGAGGTGATGATGCCGGGCGTGGACAAGGGATCGGCGCTCGCCTTTCTCGCAGAGCGCCTCGGCGTCGCGCGCGAACAGGTGATGGCCTTTGGCGACAACACCAACGATCTGCCCATGCTCGCCTATGCCGGCGCCTCCGTGGCCATGGAAAACGGCGAGGAGAGCGTGCGCCGCGCCGCCCGCTTCATCGCCCCGCACCACGCGGAAGGCGGCGTGGGCAAATTCCTCTTTGAGAAGGTGCTTTCATGATGCACATCGTGCTCGTCGAGCCGGAAATTCCCCAGAACACGGGCAACATCGCCCGCACCTGCGCCGCCACCGGCGCGATGCTCCACCTCATTAAACCCCTGGGCTTTGAGATTTCCGACCGCTATCTGAAGCGTGCCGGGCTCGACTACTGGTATCTGATGACCTACGAAGTCCACGAAAGCTGGCAGGCGCTTGTGGAGAAATATCCCCACGCGCAAATGCACTTTGCCACCACCAAGGCCCCGCGCGACTACTGTCAGGTTCAGTACGGCGCGGACGACTTCCTCGTCTTTGGCCGCGAGACGCGCGGGCTTCCCGAAACGCTGCTCAAAGCCAACTACGAGCGCTGCGTGCGCATCCCCATGCGCGCAGACGCCCGCAGTTTGAACCTTTCCAACTCCGTGGCCGTCTTATTGTATGAGGCGCTGCGCCAGCAGGGCTTTCCCGGCCTTGCCGGCGAAGGCGCGCTCACCGGCCGCGACGAGGACGGCGCCTGGCGGGACTACGTGTAGCCGCGCTTTTGTCACAGACCTGTCGCGCCGCGGCGCTTGCATTTTGGCATCGGCCGTGCTATACTGTGCAGACCGGGAGGTGTGGAAATGGCGAGATTCATCACCAGAAAAGAGGCGGAGGGCCGCAAATTCCGCCTGCGCGTGTTCGCGGGCATGTTCGACTTTCTGGCCACCATCGGCAGCCTCATATTGATCTTTGCCTGCGTGGCGCTGCTGGCTTCGCTGGTCACCTGGATTCGCAACGACGCCAAGACCACCTTCGCCTCCATCGAGTATTCCATCACATCGGCGCTGATCATGCCCGAGGAGGAACAGACGCCGCAGGCAACGCAACCGCCCCAGCTTTGAAGACGGGTGCTCGCAAGAAAGTAATTCAAAGATTTTTTACCATGGCATCTGTCAGGCAGGATTGGCAAGCGAGATAACGGGTATTCGGTGTAAAATCCAATGCCCGTTATTTGTTTACTTATAGGACTGTTTGGCGCAAAAGTTATTGCAGTAAGCGTGACAACGGTGGCGATGATTCAGACAGCGACGACGATGTCAAAAAGACCGTCGCCATCGCCGCGCATCGTCGCGGGGTCTGTCCTTCTGATGAAAGCAACGAAGAAATCATCAACCCATAGCGGTGGTTATAAATTGGATATAATTGTATCCACTTTATAACCGCTTTTTGTTTTCGATATATCCACTTTGTAACCAACCCCTCATTCTGCGCAAACGAATCGTATAAGGCAATTGGCCACGGCGACCGCCGCAGGGAAAACACAGGACGAAGGACAGTTGTTTTCCCGGAGGGCAAGATTCTCCCTGTTAAACAAACATCCTGCCGGATGCTCGTTTCCAGCCGATCTTGGTGGGGATTCCGCTCCCCACGCCCTCGCAAACGTGCCTTCGGCCTGTTGGTTCGCCGCGCTCACAGCATGGCTTCGCCATGAAAGCAATCATGACCATCAAGGGAAGGAGAAACGATGAGAAACTATCATAAGAAAGACAAACCAATACTCGACCATCGCATAACGCTTCGTTTTGAAGCGCCAGACTATGCCGTTTGAGAATGATTTAAAAGGATCGGCTGGAAAACTATACATACAGCAGGTGTTGCAACATGGTATTGTCGAAAAGGAAATCCCTTCGCTCAAAGGCTCCACCGCAAAGCGCTTCTAACCTTTCGCTAAAACAATAAAATTCTGTAAATGTATTTAAAATTGACGCTTCTAATGATAAAATATATACAGATATAAAAACGAAAATCAACGCTCAGGCAAACGGAAGCTTTTCATACAAGCTATATCGCCAATGCTCTTGCCAAATTGCAGATATGCGACCATTCCGCAGCAAATCGCACTACGGGGGAAATCGATGGATAGAGAATCTCTTCGGGCGATCGCCGACACCAGGCCTCAGATCACATTCTGTGATTCCTTCAACGGACTCTCGCCCCTCTGGGACTACAGCCGCCACTGCCACCCCTATATCGAATTGATCTATCGAAAGACGGGGCATGGTCAGACCGACACAATTGAGGGCGCGCAGAACTTCTCCTTCTTCGACACGATGGTTTATCCCGTGGGCTGTTGGCACCACGACCGCTTCGAGCCATCCGCCCGAAATTTCTGCTACTGCATGTGGATCGATGCGCCGGAGGTAAAACTCGAAAACCCCCTGCAGGTGCAAGACCGGGGCGGTAAGCTGGGCAACCTGTTTTTGGCCATCTATGAAGAATACCAGCGGCCGAACGCCTCCCAGGAATTGCTTTCGCTACTGGTGCGCGCCCTGCTGATGCAGATACTGCTTTTCCATGAGGAGGAACAGCCCTCGATCATTGACCGCATCGTGCAGTATCTGAGCGTTCATATGTCCGAGAAGATCACGCTGGACGAGCTTTCCAGTGTCAGCTTCATGAGCAAATCGTACCTCTCCAAGCAATTCAAAGAGGCGACCGGCAAGACCATCATCGGCTATTTGAACACCTTGCGCGTGGAGCGGGCCAAAATGCTGCTGGCGACCACGGAAAAGACCGTAGAGGAGATTTCCTACAGCGTGGGCTTTGATTCGCCCAAATACTTCTTCCGCGTGTTCAAGGCAGAAACGGGATGCACGCCCGCTTGCTTCTGCAAGCGGGAGGCACTGAATTGAGAGGCGCGCGTCGCTATGGCAGCAGTTCTTCGATCACCTGCGCCAGCCCATCTTCGTCGTTGCCAGGGGCGATGCGATCGGCAACGGCCTTTGCCTCCGCATCGCCATTGGCCATGGCCACGCCAATCCCCGCAACCTGAAGCATGGAAACATCATTGCTGCCATCGCCAAAGGCCATACAGTTTTCCCGCGTCAAGCCAAGATGCGCCATCAAAAAACCAAGCGCGTTTCCCTTGGTCGCCTGCGCGGAATTGATCTCGATGTTGTTGGGCAGGGAGCTGGAGATGGCAAACTGTGGATGCGCAGCGCGCAACTCGGCCATGATCCGCTGCTTTGCGGCGGGATCGCGCAGGTAAATCTGCACCTTTTGCAAGGAGACACGCGCCTCAACGATGTGCTGCAAAGGATCGCGCACAGGCGTATACAATTCGCGCAGGGAACGCAGCAACTGCGGGTCGTTGGCGCAGCACCCCTCCAACTGGGCATAGTGCTTTTCCTCCATCCACGCGCGATCCCCCCAATAGTAGCCGCACGCACCAGGCAGGGCGTTGAGCAGCGTCAATACGCCGCCCGCCTCCTCTGGCGCGATTTCTGCGCAGCACAGGGCGCGCCCCTCCGCGGCGTCGAACACCCGCCCCCCATTGGCGCAGATGGCGTAACGGAAGGGCAGTGCGCGCACCTCCTCCGGTATGCCGCGGAAAATGCGGCCCGTCGCCGGAACAAGGGCGACGCCCGCGCGCGCCGCGCGTTCCAGCGCTGTGCGGCTGCGATGGGTCATCCGCTTTTGGGATGTGAGCAGCGTGCCATCCAAATCGAAAGCGATCAAGCGAATGTCCATCAGAAGAGCAACTCCACCGCGCCGATCAATCCGGAATCGGAGCCCAGTTCCGTCTTGTGGAACTCAACCGGAAAACCGTTGGTGTGGTATTTTTCAAAATTTTCCAGGATGCGCTTGTAGAGTTTGTCTCCCATCTTCAAAAGGCCTCCGCTGAACACGATGCAATCAATGTTGAAGGTCATATACGCGTTGAATACCCAGATCCCAAGGTAGTGCGCCATCTGCTCCACCGCGCGAATGGCCAGCGCGTCGCCCATCTCGTAGGCGGCGTCGATGTGCTTGGCGTTGATCTTTTCTGCCCCGCCTGCCAACTCCGGCATGATGGATGTTTCACCCTGCTCAAGCCAGTGGCGGATGTGGAAGGTGATGGCCTTTCCTGAGCCGAGGGAGTTGAAGCAGCCGGAATTGCCGCAGGCGCAGGCGTGTACATCCCTCAGTTCCCCTTGCACGCCGGAAAGCGTATGGCCAGTTTCCCCGGAAGCGCCGTTGCTGCCCCGAAAGAGCTTGCCATCGATGATGATGCCCGTGGAAGTGCCCGTACTGATGGGGCAGTAGAGCATGTGGCGGTGCCCCTGCCCCGCGCCCCGGCGGTATTCCGCCAGGGCGCCGCAATGGCAGTCGTTGTCCATCAGGATGGGGATATCCGTTTTCAGTTCAGCGCGGAGATAATCGACAACGCAGAAGTTGTTGAGCCTCGGCAGGCTGGCCGTCACGGTCAGCGCGCCGCGCTCGAAGTCTACAAAGCCCGTGATGCCGATTCCGATACCCTTCAGTTGGTCGCCCCTGGCCGTCAGATCGGAGATAAGCTCTTTGATCTGACGCGCGACGTCCGAAAAGAAGGCAGGGCCATCAGCGCCCGCATCAGCCGGTACCTGTTTGCGCTGGATCAGCCGCCTGTTTTCATCAAACAGGCCGTAGGCAATCTTGGTCCCGCCGATATCGATGCCCATATAGGTGTTCATGCGCTACCGCCCCTTTCTCAACAGATCGCGAACCACCTCGTCATCCGTTTCGACGCCCTGCGCCTTCAGTTCCTGGATCTTGTCGTGGAACAGCGGCAGGTATTTTTCATGTGCCACCAGCAGCTCATCCAGCACGCGCTTGCCTTCGCTGCCGCTGACCACCAGCGGGTTGAGGACGAAGGCCTCCAGCACCATGCCGTAATCGCCGGTAATGGCGGCCTCGATCACGCACTCCTCCATGGCCTTCATCATTTGCAGCCAGCCGCGCGCTGCGGGAGGCATGGCACCCCAAGCGATGGGCTGTGCACCGCACGCGCCGATGATGCTGCTTACCTCCACGATGGCTTGCGGCTCCAGGAAGGGCAGCGCGCCCCGGTTCTCCGTGCTCACGGTCATGCGGATCTGCTTGTCGTTGCTGATGGCGCAAATGCACTCGCACGCCGCGTCGCTGTAGTACGCGCCGCCGCGCTTGGCGAGCTGTTCAGGTTTTTTGTTCAGCTCGGGCTGCTCATACAGGGAAAACAGCTCCCCTTCCACGCGATCCATCTGCTCTGCGCGCGTGCCGCCCTTGCGAAATTCCTCCATGCTGTGTTCCAGCATCTCCTGCTCCTTGAAGTAGTAGCGATGATAGCCGCAGGGGATCATACCCATGCTGTCGAGCAGCTCCTTTGGGAAGGGGGAAAGGTAGATGTTCACGGGCGTGCCGCCGCTGGGTTCGTTGACGAAGGGAAGGATTTTGCGGGTCACTTCCTCGCCATCGTGGGTGAACACGCGATGCCAGTGGAAGTGGTTGAGGCCCGCGAATTGGTATACCAGGTCGCCCACGGCGTAGCCGATGTTTGCCGGCTCGCGCATTTCCGCGATGGTGGGCACATTGCACAGGCCGATGGTGCGCTTCCAGCCGAATTTACGGATGGCGGCCTCCGTCACCATGCCGCTGGGGTTGGTAAAGTTGATTAGCCATGCCTCGGGGCACAGTTCGCGCATATCGTCGATGATCTGGCCGATTACGGGGATGGTGCGCAGCGCCTTGAAGACGCCGCCCGCTCCGTTGGTCTCCTGGCCGAGCATGTGGTGCAGGTCGGGGATGCGTTCATCCTTGATGCGCGCCGCCAGCCCGCCCACGCGCAACTGCGTAGTGACAAAGTCCGCACCGGGCAGGGCTTCCCTTCGATCCAGCGTCGTGCGGATCTTGACCGGATAGCCGGAAGCATCCCACATGCGCTGCGCGAGGTCGGCGATGATATTCAGCTTCTTTTCGCCTTCCTTGATGTCGACCAGCCAAATTTCACGGATGGGCATTTCCTCGTAGCGCTTGATGAACCCCTCCATCAGCTCCGGCGTATAGCTGCTGCCGCCGCCGATGGTTACGATCTTCAGTTCTTTTTTCATGGCTCAACCCTCCACGGTAAATTGATAGATGGTCGTCGTTCTGCACTCCGCGTTCGCCGGTGCAAGGGGTTGTGGGAAATGGGGAATGTTGATGCTGTTGGGGAAATAATGGCTCTCCATGCAGAAGCCGCTGTTCTTCGTGATCGTGCAGCCGTACTTGCCCACAATGTCGCGGGTGGTGTTGCCGCCGTAGAACTGAAGCCCCGGCAGGTCGGTATAGACCGTCATCTTTATGCCGCTCCTGGGGCTGCGCGCGCTGGCCACCTTGCGAACACCCGCGTCCGCGCCGCGCAGCACGAAGTTGTGGTCGTAGCCATGCACCAGCGCCTGTTGCTCGTCCGCGGGATCCAGATCCCGCCCGATGGCCTTGGGTGCGCGAAAGTCCATGGCCGTTCCCTGCACGGAGCGGATCTCGCCGGTCGGGATGGTGCCCTGCCGCACGGGGGTGAAAGCGTCGGCGTTGATCCAGACGACGGTGTCCAGGATATTGCCGCTTTCCACACCGGCAAGGTTGAAGTAGGAATGATTGGTCAGGTTCACGAGGGTGTTTTTGTCGCTTTTGTAGCGGTAGGAGAGCATCAGCGCGTTGCCGTCGGTCAGCGTGTAAGTCAGGCGCACGTCCAGATTCCCCGGGAAGCCGTTTTCGCCGTCTGGACTCAAGTAGTGAAAACTTACGCTGTCATCGCAGCAGGACTCCGCCTCCCAAAGCTGCTTGTGAAAGCCCGCGGACATGCTGCTATGGATATTGTTGTCGTTTTCGTTGATTTCAAGCTGGTAGCGCACGCCGTCGATCTCAAAGCGCCCCTTGTCGATGCGGTTGACGTTGCGGCCCACCGTTGCGCCCAGCATGTCGAAGTTGTGTTCGTATTTGGCAAGATCGTCGTAGCCGAGCGCCACATCCCGCAGATGCCCGTCCCTGTCCGGAACGAACAGGGATACGAGTATGGCACCAAAGTCCGTCAGCACTGCGCGCAGACCGGATGCGTTTTCAAGTGTATAGAGATGAGCGACGCGCCCATCTGCAAGCGTTCCGAATACTGTTTTGCTTACGCTCATATTGCCCACCTTCTCATACGTTTTCGCGCTTGCGCATTCTGCCAAAGCAGTCAAAGCCAAGGATCAACACGATCACAATCCCCTGCAAAAGCTGTTGGATGTAAGCGTCGATGCCCAGGGAATTCATGCAGCTTGTCATCATCTGGAGCACAAAGATGCCGATAAAACTCTGCACGATCCCGCCGGAGCCGCCTGCAAAGGAAGTGCCGCCCACAACAACGCCGCAGTTGACCAACATGCTTGTATCGTCGCCGTACACAGAAGAGGCAGCGTTCATGCGCGAGGATAGAAGAATGCCCGAGAGCGCCGCGGCCGCGCCGGAGATGACGAACGCCATCCACTTGATGCGCAGCACACTGATGCCGGAGTACTTCGCCACATCGTAATTGCCGCCGATGGCGTAACAGTTGCGTCCAAAGCTCGTGTAGCGCACCAGGCAGTAAAAGAGCACAAAGATCGCCAGCATGTAGACCACCAGCACAGGAACGCTTCCAAACAGCTTGGAGTTGGAAATCAACATGAAGTTGGGATCCGTACAGGCAAGCGGATGCGCGTCCGTCAATTCCTGGCAAATGCCCTTGACCAGCATGCCCATGCCGAGGGTGATGATGAAGGGCTCTGTCTTTTGATGTACAACCAGAAAGCCGTTCACGAAGCCTACCAGCGCGCCCGATGCCACGCCCGCGAGGATGGCAAGAGCCATCGGGAGACCCGCGTTGATCATCATCACGGCGATCACGCCGGAGAGACACATGGTACTGCCGACAGAAAGGTCGCATGCGGCACACAACACCGCAATGGTCACGCCGAAGCCAATGATCTCCTGAATGGCAGCGGAACGGAGCATGTTCAGCCAGTTATAGGCAGTGTAGAAGTTGGTATCAAAAAACAGCATCACCACAGCCATGACAATAATGGCGATGACCGCCTTCTGGCGCAGCAGAAGCTGCCGGGCCTGATCAAGAATAGTTCTGCGTTCCATCTGCTTCGCCTCCTTCAGTATTTGGTTTGGGCCTTGCGGTTGTCCAGCCAGATGGCGACGACCAGTACCAGGCCCTTCATAATCGTCTGCATGTACGTGGAAAGCCCCAGCATGTTCATGCAGTTGGAGAGGACGATGATAAGCAGTACGCCCAGAACCGTTCGAAGGCCGCTGCCGCTGCCGCCAGCCAGAGCAGTTCCGCCCACTACGACAGACATAATGGCGTTGGTCTCGTAGCCCGCGCCGGAAGTGGGCGACGCGGTGGTCACGCGGGAGAGCAATGCGATGGAGCCAATGCCGGTCATCAGGCCACAGATGACGTAGGCGAGCACCATGGTCTTTTTCATATTATAGCCGCAGAGGGCCGCAGCCGCTTTGTTTCCGCCCATCAAGCTGATTTGGCGTCCCCAAATGGTCTTTCTGTGAAACAGATGCAGCGCCAGCAGGCACAATACAAACAGCACCGCCGTAAACGGAATGGGGCCGATCTTGCCCGTGCCGATGAATGTGAAGATATCGTAGGGGTTGACGCAGCGGGACATATGCGCCGTTTCAGATCCGGTATAGATCAGCGCGGCCGCTCCGTAGATGGAGCTCATTCCGAAGGTGATAAAGAGTACCTCCGCCTGCGTCATCGCGCCAAAGCCGACGAGCACAAGGCCGTTGATCAGGCCGAGCAGCGCGCCCAGCGCCAATCCGCACAGAAGAGCGCCTACCTGCCCCAGCGGGTCGATCAGCGAAAGCGTCACAACGCCCACCAAAGACACGATTCCTACCACGGACAGGTCAATGAAGCCACCGATGATGACATAGGTCATGCCCAGCGCTACGAAGCTGAGAGAACCGAACTGGCGCAGAATGTTGTTTAAATTTGCATTCGAGAGAAAGGCTGGCTCTACAAACACCGTCACGATGCAGAGCACAAGAATGCCCAGCAGAACCAGATTCTGTATCGCCAGGCGTTTGAACTGGATGCGTTTGTTCATGGGTTCTCTTCCTCCTGTCATCCGATGGCCTTGTCCATGATCTCGCTGGCGTCCACCGCTTCGGGGTTGAATTCGCCGGTGATCCGCCCATCGCAGACCGTCAGCACGCGGTGGCTCATGTTCAGGACCTCCGGCAATTCCGAAGAGATCATGATGATCGCGCCCCCATTTTCCACGATCTTGTTCATCAGCACATAGATTTCGTACTTCGCGCCCACATCAATGCCGCGGGTAGGCTCATCCAGGATCAGGATACGCGGATTGAGTTCGAGCCAGCGCCCTACAATGCACTTTTGCTGGTTTCCACCGGACAGGGCAACCACCCTAGTGGCGGCGCTGGGCGTCTTGATGTGCAAATTTTCGATCTGTCGCTTGGCAATCTCCAGCTCCTTGCGATGGTTGACGATCCCCCGGTGCGAGATGCGATCCAGCGCGGCCATGGTGATGTTGTCCTGCACAGGAAAGCGCAGCACCAGGCCTTCGCGTTTTCTGTCCTCAGGCACCAGCCCCATGCCCAAGGCCTTGGCGTCCTTGGCAGAGCGCACGCTTACCTTCTTTTCGTTTAGCAGCACTTCCTTGCGCTTTACCTTGTCCGCCCCGTAGATCGCGCGGATGATCTCCGTCCTGCCCGCGCCGACCAACCCAACCAGGCCCAAAATTTCGCCCTTGTGCAGGGTGAAAGAAATGTCGTGGAGCTTCCGTGTGTTCAAATTGCGAACCTCAAGGATGGGCTCGCCCACGCAGCGCGTGCGCGGCGGATATTCATTGTCCATTTCTCGTCCAACCATCTGCGCGATCATACTCTCGCGCGTATACTCAGCGATGGGCCGCGTGTCGATCACCTTGCCGTCGCGCATTACCGTTACGAAATCGCAGTATTCAAAAATCTCGTCCAGCTTGTGGCTGATATATATGATCGAAATGCCCTTTCGCCGCAACTGGCGGATGATCCCGCCCAATTTCTTGAGTTCCTCCGCTGTGAGGCTGCTGCTGGGCTCGTCCATGATGATCAATTTTGAGTCGAAGGAGAGCGCCTTGGCGATCTCCACCATCTGCATTTCAGATGCGCTCAGTTCGGATACGAGTCTGTAGGTGTTTATGGTGCTTCCGATGCTGTCCAGCAGCGCGCGGGCACGCCGGTGCGTACCCTTCATACCGTGCGTCTCCTTGAAGCGTCCGAGGAAGATGTTCTCTCCCACCGTCATGCTGTTGACCAGATTGAATTCCTGATAGATAATGCTCAGGCCGCGGCGCAGCGCCTGGATGGGGGTGGTATGTTCGATGACCTCGCCGTTGAATTCCACCGTGCCGGAGTCCTTTTCATACACGCCGGACAAAATCTTCATCAGTGTGGACTTTCCCGCGCCGTTTTCCCCCACAATGCCATAGACAACGCCCCGCGGGATCTCCAGCGAGACATGATCCAGAGCCAGAACGCCGGGGAAGGCCTTGGTTATTCCTTCTACCTTCAGAATTGGGGTACTTTCTTTCATGGCTTTCTTTCACTCCTCGTAGAGCGTCTTCTCTCAAACCTGCCATACTGAACAGCTTGCTCCGGCGACGCCAGAGCAAGCTGCGTTCGTTATGGGATGCAGATCACCACTCCGGATAGGGCAGCGAATCCACGTTGTCGATCGTCACGGTGTCCAGCGGGATCCAGTTGATTTCCTCGAAGGCCTCGCCGTCGATCGCTGCTCTGGCGCACTCAAAGGACTGCTGAACCATGTTGCGGAAGGACTGGCCAATGCAAACGGCCTGCGTGCCGGCCTTGACCTGATCGTAACCGGCGGAGCAACCGTCGACGGCGACTACATAAACGCCCTCGATGCCGGCATTGCTCAGCGCGTTGATGACGCCCGTCGCGCCGTTGTCCCAGTGGCAGAACACCGCGTCAATGTCCTCGCCGTACTTCACGATGAAGTCTTCCATGATGGCCATGCAATCCTCCGTCGCCCATGCATCACAATTCTGGGAGGCCAGCACGGTGATATTGGAGCCTTCGAGGCCCTTGGCGAAACCATCGCTGCGCTTCACCTGCGCATCATGACCAGACTGCCCGCCGATCTCCACGACGTTGCAGCCGTCCGGGAAAGCCTCGATGATGGCAGCAGCAGCCTGCTCGCCGGCCATGGTATCGTTGGTACCGCAGAAGAAGTCGCGGTACATCTGGTTCTCAGTAGCCAAGTCAGAGGAAAAGAGGCCGATCACGATGCCGGCATCCTTCGCCTCCATCAGCGTGGGAACCACGGCCTGGGGATCGACAGGATTGATGATAATGACGTCGACCTGCTCAGCAATACAGGTGGTCACGGCGTCAACGCACTTCTGAATGTCTCCGGCCTGATCGTAGTAGGTGAACTCAAAGCCATAATCCCCGGCCATTTCTTCGGCGATGCGGCAGGCGTAGGACTGGGACTCGTTGGCCATGTCCTGCACAATCCAAGCGAGCTTGACGGGTTCGGACTCGGCAAACGCCGTGCCGCACAGGACGAGAGCCAGCGCCATGAGCACGATGAGCAGTTTCTTCATTACGGTTTCCTCCTAAGTTTTTAATTATCAACAGGGCATCCCCTGTCAATCGACAGTAATACACAAACTTTAATTTATCTTTCTGCATTAAAATTATAATCTTAAATTGTTTGTGATGTAATCCACGATTTTCGAAAAATAGTACACTATTCTATTTAAGATATACCATCTGATCAAGCAAAACAGAGGCGATGACCACCGGCTTAACCGACGGTTGGACGAGGCCCCCGCAAAGCTATGCGATGCGCCCGTTCTGAACCGATGTTGTACCCGCCACTTTCTCCGGATGCTGTTCAAAGCAACCCTTTGCCGCAGATTTTCTCAGGCTTATCCCTCTGTTTGCTGGAAATGGGTTTTGCAATTCCAAACACCGTGCTCGATTCTCCCGCTTCCTGCGCGAAACAGGAATTTTCGCCGGCGGGAATGCGTGCCGGCGCGAGGTGTTCCAAAACGCTCCTCCGCATATTCCTATCGCGGGGCAAAAGCGATTGTCGTCACGCTGGGAGCGTCCGCGCAATACCCTGTGGGCGACAGCACGCCTGTGTCTTCGTCGATGACAAATACGGAAATGTTGTCGGTATCCTGGTTTCCGGCCAGCAGATAGCGCCCATCCGGGCTTAAGGCAAATTCGCGTGGGCCGCGCCCACCGCTGGAAATGGATTGCAAAAGTCGCAGCAGCCCATTTCCTCCGATCTCAAACGTCAAAAGCTGGTCGACCCCCCGCACGGAACAGTACAACCATCGTCCATTGGGATGGATGCGCACGCCCGCGCCCAGCGCCGACGCGTCGCGTCCATCCGGCAGGCAATGATAAACCTCCATCAAGCGAGGCGCGCCTTCGTCAAAGGCATATACGTTCAGCTCACAGCGCAGTTCCGTCATCACATACAGGAAACGCCCATCGCCGCTGAACGCGCCGTGGCGCAGTCCCTGCCCCGGGATGCCCACAACGTCGCCCTCTTCCTCTGGGATCAGGCGCCGACGCCCCCAATCCGCGCGATAGCATTTCAGGCGATCCAGCCCCAGATCAGCGACATAGATATGCCTCCTGTCCGGCGCAGGCAATACCTGATGTGGATGTGGTGAAGACTGCCGATGTGGATCCAATCCGTTGCCCACATGCGAAATAACACAGGCGGCAGGCGCTGGTGTACCATCCGCGTGAAGAGGAAACATGCAGAAATTTCCACCGGAATAATTCGCCGCCAGCAGAAAACGCCCGTCCGGTGAAAGCGTGAGGTGGCAGGCGTCCTCGCCGCAGGTCGCCTGCGTGTTGAGCCGGCGGAGTTGACCACTCTGCGCTTCGATCGCAAAAGCGGAGATCGTAGATCCGTCGACCTCGTGATAATTTTTCAGTTCGTTCGCGCAATAGAGATATCTGCCGTCCGGCGATACGATGATATAGGATGGATTGGGCGTGGGACAGGGCGCGAGAACAGCCTGGAGACGCCCCGTGTCCGTGTCGAAAGCATAGGTGGAAATCCCCTTGCAACGCCCCTCGACAATTTCGCCGGTTCCCTGTAAGATTGGTTCGGTATATCCCCCGGCGAACAGCCTGATCTTCATCCCAATATACCTCCTCGATGGAGCATATCCCCTGCGTGCAATTTCACTATATCACGCAGGGTCGCCCTGCGTCTGCCCCCATTTGTCTTGAAAAGGTACATAATTCTATCCAAAAATCAAACGCCCTCTTCCGCCGCTTCTGCTCTTGCGTCGAAGGGGCATCCATCCCTCCTTGCCGTCTGTTCCGCATAATGATAAAGGGATATTGCTTCGGCTGTGCGCAGATAGCGGGCGTCCAGCCCATTCGGGCCAAGGCGAAAGCGATCCAGGGCGTCGGCGTCCTTAAAGATATGATACAGCAGTACGTCGTCCTCCTTTCCCGCCAGAGCCACCTCGCCCAGAGCGTCGTCCCGGTCGTGAAACGCTATGACCTGATAGGCCCGTTCATCAAAGGGCAATGGGTGCGTCCGGCAGTAGTCCCGGTAGGAATCCGCCGCCCTCTGCCCGTGGCCAACATCCAGCCAGTCGTCCTGACGGCGGGAATCATGGAAAACTGCGGCTGCGCACAGCGCCTCCCGCTCCGGCTGTGGCAGACCCATCTTGTCCGCGATCAGCAGGGCGAACAACAGCACTCGCGCGCAGTGGCCTTGGGTATGTTGCTCGCTGTCCGGCATCGAAAAACACACCTCGTCGTTTAGAAATGTCAGCCACCGCTCATAGTCTTTCCGAATAGACGCATGGACAGTCATTTCTGACCACCTTCCAACAGGAAGATGACAGGCCGGACGCCATCCAGGCATGCCACCACGCCCACATGGTCATCCTTTAACCAGGTTCCGTGTGGCTGCACCAATTCGCCTCGCGCAAGAGGGCCTGCCATCACCTTTACGGCGTCCCATGCGTAGTCGCACATTCCTTCAGGTTTGTGAACGCCATCGGTATACAGCACCTGCCCTTTCGGATGAAATGGACAGGGGCCCAGATCCGCTACGGCATACCTCGCCTTGAGTTCTTCGTTTACGTCCGCGTTCAAGACGGTGATCCTGACTCTCTTTTCCATTCTGTCTCACTCCTGTTTCAAAAGGCAGGCCTGTCCCGCATGGCTTTTCGCAGCAGAGAAAGCTGTTCCGCAAGCTGGCCGTCCAGACCAAAGGACTTCTCTTGGATATTGTCGGCGATATAGACCTCGCCCAGATTGATGGTCACATAGGTGGCGCCCGGCTCGCTGGCTACCAGGCGCATCAGCGGGGTCTTGATGAGCTGGTTGCGCCAGCCGACGCCCAGTTCCAGCACCACCAGTTTCTTCCCGTGATAGCGGTTTAGAAATTTCTGGAACCGCACCTGAGCATCGGTATCCGGGATCGCGCTTTGCCCGGCGGCCATGTGGATGGCCATGGGGCCGCCGCACCTTGGACAGCGGGGCATCAATTCCGTGGGAACACAGCCATCCCGCTCCGCGGCAGCCAGCTTTTCCGCCGCTTCCAGACTGGGATAGCGGGTAGCGTGACAGGGACGGGCGCACTGCATGGTGAGCCAGTTGCCCTCGATCTCGTAGATCTTCCTTGGTTCAAAGCCACGCAGTTCAAAGTGTTGCTCTCCGTTGGATGTGACGATAAAGTAGTCCCTTACCCCCACAATGGCCTTCAAATCCTTCATCACCGGCGTGGGGCGGTACCTTCCGCAGTAGTGGTGGATGAGCCGCGCCCAGAATGCCCACTTCTCCTCCTCGCTGGGCCACTCGGCCATCATGCCCTGCAAAATGCAGCGCAGGCCGTATTTCTGTTTGAAATCACCAAACAGTTTCGCAAACGCCGCGTTGTCCGCAAACAGATGCAGCCCCTCGCTGATGGACAGGCCATTGCTGGCCGCGATCAGGATCGCGTCGGCTTCTTTGAATTTCTCCGCGATAAGGTTGTAATCAGCCATGCTGGCACACTCCTTCCAATTGAACTTACGCAATGAAGCGCCCCCGCAGGAGGGCTGGCAGGAGTTCCGCCAAGTCCCCTTGCAGATACAGGCTCCGCCCCCGCAGGTGTTGCGGGGCGTGGGCCGCCTCGCGGTTGAGGCAGGCGTAAAAGACATTTTCGTTTCTGGCAGCCAGTTCCCAGAAGGGCAGTTTGATGACGCTGGGCGTCATTTCGCCCACGCCGAGTTCCAGCAGCAGGACGTTTTTGCCCGCCTCTTCCAGCAGCCAGTGGCGAAGAAAGGCGTGGTAGCGATCTACCTGCGCCTTCCACGCACGCCCCTCCAGAAAGGTATCGTCCCGCACCCAGGGCGCCAACACCCGCCCACAGTCCGGACAGCGCGGAACAGCCTCGTTCGGCAGATGCACACCCTCCAACCGATCCGTCAGTTCCTCCACCATCTCCCGATTCTCCCAAATATCGTCCCGGCAGGGCTGGCTGCACTGGCAGTAGCCAAAGTCACCCTGAAAGGCGCAGATCTGTTCCGGGGGAAACACCCGGAAAAACTGCCGATCCACATTGGTCGTCAGCACAAAGGTCGGCTTGTCCGCCACAAGCGCCCGCAAGTCCAGATAGGTCTGGCCTGTGGGAGCGTCCCACATAAAACGGATGTACTGGCTGTAATACCCCCACTGCTCCTCATAGCTGGAAAAACAGTGGTAGAACCCGGCCAGCGGGGAGGAAAAGCCATAGTGTTCACGAAACGGAGCCAGCGCCTCTGAGAGCGCCGGCGACCAATGGTAATGATCGTACCCGGCCGCGCTGGAAAGGCCGGAGCCGCCGCCGATCACGATGGCGTCAGCCCGGTCGATCCGCTCGGCCAGTTCCCGGATGGCCGCTTGACGAAGATCGCTCATCGCCCACTTTCTCCATTTTCCAGTTTTTCTCTCGCGTCCCGCAACACCCAGGCGATGTCCGCCACGATGGCCATGCCCTTGTCCTCCAACGGCTTGGGCAGGAAGCCGTACCTGTCGTTGACGGCAATGTAACGGGCGCGCGGGAAGGCGAGCGTCAGGTTCCAGAATGGCTCCTGAATGAACATCGGCGTCAGCCGTCCTACGCCCAGTTCCAGAAAGAGTATCTTTTTCTCCCTGTGTTCCAGCACATAACGGGAGACTTTTTCATACTGTTCCTCATACTTCCGACCCTGAAGAAAGTTCCCGTATCCCCGCACCCAGGGGAACGCCTCCCCACCGCAGTGGGGGCAGCGGGGGATCATGGACACCGGGATGGCGGTGCCGTCGCCCATGGCGGCGATCATCTCCTCCACAGGCTTCACCGCGTCCCAGGTTTCGTCTGTGCAGCAGGCGGCGCACTGGAAGAAACGGTGGTCTCCCTGAATTTCCGCCACCGTTTCCTCCGGGTAAAGCTTGACAAGCTGCGTGTCCTGATTTGTGGTGAGGATGAAAAAGTCCTTGCCTTTCAGCAAAGCGTCCAGATCAAGATAGGGATCACGCACCGGCGCGGTCTGCGTCGTGTGCAGGAAGGTGGCCAGATAGCCCCAGAAGGCCGCCCGGTCATCCCACTGGCGGAACATGCCGTCAAAGGCTCCCTGAAAGTGGTACTTCTCCGCGAATCTGCCAAAGTATTTGCGAAAGGAGGCATTGTCCGCATAGTAAAAATCCCCTCCCCCGGCGGCGGACAGGCCGGAGGCTCCGCCCACCACCACGCAGTCCGCCTCCGCCAGTTCGCGCGCAAGGCGGTCGATCTGTTCCGCGTAGGGCAGAGGCGCTCTTTCCGTCAGGGCATAGGGCGTGTCTCCCGCGGCGTAGACGCTGTGATAGCGGCTATAGTTTGCCTGCGTCTGCATGACCAGATCTTCGTAAAACGTCATGAACGTTCATTCCTTCCGTGTTGCAGTTATTATATTTTTTACAGCATTAACATACCACCGACTTGCGCGAATGTCAATACGCTGCTATAATATTTTTCATAGAAAGAGGCGAGGCGAGTGAAATACCCGACAAAGCTGAGCGACGCGGCGCACATACTGGCGTTCATCGCCCTGCACCCGGAGTGCGACCTGACCAGCGGCAAACTGGCGGAGAGCGTGCAGACCAACCCGGCCTATGTGCGCCAGCTGATGTCAGCCATGCGCAAGGGCGGACTGCTGCTCAGCGTGAAGGGGCATCCCAAGCCTGCCCTGGCAAGGGAACCCGCCCGGATCAGTCTGCTGGACATCTACCGGGCGGTGGAGGGGGACAAGCCCCTGCTCCATCAGGACACCCACACCAATCCCGCCTGCGGCGTGGGGGTGAACATCCAGTTGGCGCTGCAGAGCTTTTACATGGACATCCAGCAAGCGGCGGAAAACCGCATGCGCCAGATCACCCTGCGGGATATACTGGACCAATACCATGCCAGAGTGAAAGAGAGCAGCAAATAAAAATGGGCGTATCGTATCCTGACGGATATCTACGCCCTGTTTTGTTCAAGCGGGGGAAGGATGCCCGCCATTTCACGCCCCGCTGCCGTGTTCGTCATTTCCCAACGTCAGATAGGCGATGAAGTCCGCGGGCAGGCCGGTCTCGGCGGACATGCGCTCGATCAGCGTTTCGTCCATGCCCGCGCGGATGATCTCCATCTGCTCCTCGGCGTTTTCCTCGCTGTCCGGGTCGAGGAAGAGCAACAGCACCCGCCGCGCCGCGCCCGCCGCGCCGCCTGCGTCCGGGGAGATGAGCATGTCCGCCCACAGGCAGTTGGCCATGGCCACGTAGTAGAGGCGGCGCACCGCGCCCTCGTCCACGGAAAATTCCTCGCAGAAGTGGGAAAAATCCGCGTCGGTGACGTCGCACAGGGCGGGAAGCGCGGCAGACATCACCCGCACGGTGAGGCTGTCCGTGGGCTGGAGCGCGGCGAACGAGCCCATCATCACCATTTGCAGCACCTCGCAGCCCGTGCGGTTCTCGCAGCAGACCACGGGACGGTCGTAGGCGTCCCAGTACTCGTCCTCGGCAAGCGCCGCCCACGGGAGGGCGAGCAAAGCCGCCAACAAAAGCGCCAATCGCCTCAGTGCCTTCATGCCCGCTCCTTTCCCGCCTCCGCGTCAAAGCGGATGGCAAAGACGCTGCCCTTTCCCATTTCGCTCGCCACCGTCACCCGCGCCCCGCAGCGCTCCGCCAGCGCCCGCACGATCGACAGGCCCAGCCCGGTGCCGCCCGGCGACATGCCGCGCGCTTCGTCCACGCGGTAGAACTGCTCGAAGATGTGGGGCAGATGTTCCGGGGCGATGCCAACGCCGTCATCCTCGACCTCGATGGCATCTTCGGACAGGCGCACCCACACATGGCCGTCCTCGCGCCCATAGCGCACGGCGTTGCCGGCGAGGTTGTAGAGCATCTCCCAGAAGTCCTTTTCCACGCCCATGCGCTCCATCTCGCCCTCGACAGAAATGGCGATGCCCTTCTGCGCCGCCTGCGCCGAAAGCGAGGTGGCGATCTCCCGCGCCACGTTGCCGACGTTCACATTCTGCGGTTCTTCCGCGGGCTTGGCCCCGGCGCGGCTCAAGTGGAGGATGTCCTCGATGACGTCCAGCATGCGCTGGCATTCGCTGCGGATCATGCGCACACACAGTTCGCACTCCTCAGGCGAATCGGCCATGCCCTCGTCGAGCATCTCGGCAAAGCCCATCACCGAGGTCAGCGGGCTGCGCAATTCGTGCGAGGCGTTGGCCACAAAATCGTCACGCAAGGTCAGCGTGCGCGAGACTTCATTCAAATCGTCCTTGAGCCGTTTGGCGAGGTAGGAGATATTGTCCAACGCCGGCTGCAGTTCCGGAAACACAGCGCGGCCATGGCCAGCGTCGCCCTCCAGCAGACGGCGCACCTCGTCCATCTGCAACATCAGGTCTTTGCCAAAGCGCCCAAGCGTCCGGCGCTGCAGTATGTACAGCACCAGAAACAGGCACAGAAGCCCCACGCCGTACATTGCCAGCATGCCGGCGATCTCCCACAGGGGATAGCTGAGGCGCAGAATAAGCGCCGGGGAGATGCGCATGGCGGCGTAGAGCGTCAGCATGGCCTGCGTGTCGGAAAAGCGCAGGCTCTCGCCAATGCCGCCCTGCAGCGCCGCCTGTACCTCGGGGCGGGAGGCATGGTTCTCCATGGCGAGGGCGTCCGCCTCGCTGTCGGCCAGCACCAGCCCCTGCTCCATGAGGAACGTCACCCGCAAGGGCGGCGAGACCGAGGCGATGCTCTCGGCCATGCTCTGCAGATCCTCCGTCGATTCCATCGTCCAGGCTGAGGCCGCCTGGAGGATGGAGCGCAGCGCTTCGCGGCTGTCATCGATCTTCAATTTGACCATCATCGCCACGGCCACGGTCGCCATCACCATGGTGATGACGATGCCCGTCCAGTAAAGGTGGCGCAGGCGGCGCTTCATGCCTCTTCCCCCGCGATGAGGCGGTAGCCCGCGCCGCGCACTGTACGGATGAGTCGCGGCTCAGCGGCGGTATCGCCCAGTTTCAGGCGCAGCGTTTTCACATGCGCGTCCACGGTGCGCGATGGGTCTTCCTCCGTGGCGTAGCCCCACACCTCGCGCAGAAGTTCGCCGCGCGTCACGGTGGAGCCGGCGCGCCGCGCCATGTAGAGCAGCAATTCATACTCGCGCGCCGTCAGTTCCACGCGCCGGCCGTCCAGAAACGTTTCCCGGCTCTTGGGAAGGATGGACAGCGGTCCCGCCTCCAACCGCTCGCCCTCCGTGGGCAGGCGGCGCAGCGCCGTCTGGATGCGCGCCTGCAGTTCGCGCACGCCAAAGGGCTTGGTCACGTAGTCCTCCGCGCCCAGTTCCAGCCCGCGCACCTTGTCGCGCTCCGCGCCGCGCGCCGAGATGATGATGACGGGCACGTCCTTCGTGCGCGGCCGCTGCTTCCATTCGCGCAGGAGAGTGAAGCCGTCCTTTTCGCGCAGCATCAGATCCAGCAAGAGAAGCTCCGGCGCGTCCTTTTGCAGGGCGCGCTCCAGTTCCACGCCGTCCACCAGCCGCCGCGCCTCATGACCGGCCTTTTTCACCGTCAGTTCGATCAGCAGGCCGATCTGCGGGTCGTCCTCCACGATCCAGATCCTCGCCATTGCCCTTCCTCCCTGCGGCGGTCATGCGCCGCTTGCAAGTTCTTCGATATATGCGTCCATGCGCACGAACATGGTCTCCACAAAATCCTCAATGTCGCGGATGTTCATGGCGTTGCCCTCGCCCATGCCGCACTGTGGCCAGCGCAGGCTGTCGCGCATGCGCGCGCCCGCGATCTCACCGTGCATCTCCCGCGCCCGGGCGATGACCGCCTCCGCCGTGAGGCCGCCTGAGCGCAGCTGCCGCCAGCGCGCCGCCACTGCCAAAGCCGCCTCGTCGCCGCCGCGCGCGAGGTATTCCTCGAAAGCGCCGTCCATCACCAGCGAGCCGACCATGTAGCCGGTGAAGTTGTTTTCCTCATCCTCGCCGCGCCAGACGTCGCCAAAGGTGTGGTTGAGGTCCCAGGGGATCTTGTAGAGCGCGTAGCATCCGCTCTCGTGGACGGCGTTGAGAAATTGATTCTTGAAGTGGTTGTCGTGCGCCTGCGTGAACATGGCCCAGAGGCCGTAGTCCACCACATTGTCTATATTCAGCGCCGCGCCCGCCATATCCTGCCCGTCGAGGTAGGCAATATAGGCTGCGGCGGGCATCCAGAGGTCATCCGCGCCGGCGGTGTCGCCGTTTTGCAGTTCAAAGGCGCGGTAGCGCCCCGTGGACGTGCAGGAAAGCAGTTCCTCCGCCGTGGGGCGGTCGTTGGCAACCACCTTGTAGAGCAGGTCTGCGCGCTTGTCGCCGTCGAGCTGCTTTAAGTCCACGCGCTCCTGCAGGCCGTACAGCCCCCAGTAGGCGCCGTTGAGGAACACTTCGACGTGAACAAGGCGCGAGGCGGCGGCGCGGCTGCCGCTCGAATTGAAGGTATCCCACAATTCATAACCGAGCCGTTCGCGTATCTTCGAGGTGTCGGCGTAGAGGGGGTTGAGGATCCAATCGTCATCGCTGCGCAAGCCGGCGATGTCCAGATGGTGCTTGTCGCCCTGCGCGTTCTGGATGTGCAGGCGGTAGCTCTTCTTGGGGAAGCGGCGGCTGGTGTTGCCGCGCTCGTTGACCTCCACATGCGCCTGTTCGCGCACGATGCGACCGTCGCGGACGGAGTAGACCGCCAGATCGCCCTCCTCGCGTTCCTCGCCCGGCAGTTCTCCGCTGTCCGCGGTGAGGCAGAGTACGGTCTGCGGGGTGAAGAGTACGCGGGAGAAGCGGCAATCCTCCCCGCGCACGGCGTAGACGCCATATTCCACCTTGCCGGAAAGCGCCTCCGCCTTGCCGCCCGCGGCGCTTGGGCAGAGATAATAGGTATAGCCCGGTTCACGGCGCAGCTCCACCGCGCCGTCAAAGCCCTCTGTCTCCGCGCTCTGGGGGATGAGGTAGGCGTTGGTCTCCGCGTCGTAGGGAAGCGGCGCGCCCGCGAGCGTCAGTTCCACCGTACCTGAGGGTTCAGGGAAGGTCTTCGCCTCTTCAGGCGAGAGCAGGCGCAGGCCGTCCAGCCCGTCGATCATTGCCCTTACCGTATCCGCTTCGAGAAAGGCGGGCGCGGCGAGGCAGAGCAGCGCCGAAAAGACCAGCAAAAAGATCAGCGCGGCGGACAGCCTGCGCACGGGCGTTCCTCCTTTCAACGCCGGACGGGAAGCGGCTCCCCGTCCGGCGCAGGGGTCAGGCGACGGTCAAACGTCAGTCATCGTCGTCCGTATCCTCATAGTCGTCGTCATCGTCGTCGGTGTCCTCATAGTCGTCATCGTCGTCCGTGTCGTCATAGGACGGCTGGGGCTTGGGCTCGGGCTTGGGTTCCGGCTTGGGTTCCGGCTGCGGCTCGGGCTGCGGTTCCGGCTGCGGTTCCGGTTGCGGCTCAGGCTGCGGCTGGGGCTGGGCCGCGGGACGGTCGTCATCATCGGTATCGTCGTAGTCGTCGTCCCAGTCGTCGTCATCGTAGACTGGCTGCGACGGCTGGCTCGGCTGGGAAGCCGGGCGGTCGTCATCATCATCGGTGTCGTCGTAATCGTCGTCCCAGTCGTCGTAATCGTCGGTATCATCGTAGACCGGCTGCGACGGCTGGCTCGGCTGCGAGGCGGGACGGTCGTCGTCATCATCCGTGTCGTCGTAGTAGACATCGTCGTCGGTGTCATCGTAGTAACCGTCATCGT
>LHCFC04200__coassemble_601_pt1 | contig 22576 bp, 22 predicted proteins | sample LHCFC04200__metabat2_high_PE_065 | metagenome-assembled genome bin LHCFC04200
CCAGAAGAAGTAAACGCGCTGGACGCGGCGAAAGCCCGCGGCAAACGCCGCGGGTCAGGATGTTGACAAAGTCAACAAACTGGCAGAGCGTTGAGAAAGCCCGCAAGCCAAGGAAGCAAACTTGCATCCAAGGGAGCTTACATAGACGTAAGTGACCGCAGGATGCAAGTGCAGCTGACGAGGAAATTTTGCCTGCGGCAAAATTTGTCGCCAAGGGCGACTGGATTTGTCGATCCCGAAGGGCTCGGCAAATCCACCTGCAGGAAGCAAAAATCGCCTCTGATTTCTATTTTATCAGAGCGATTTTTGCGTTTGTGGGCTTTGTCAGCGCTCTGGCCCGCGGCAAACGCCGCGGGTTTTCTGCGCTTTTCACCTGCGGCAATCTACCAAGGAGGTACCCCCTATGCTGCATTGTTTTCGGGCGCTGGGCGTGAACATCGCGCTGGATGTGCTCAGCGGCGCCGTACATGTGTTGGACGACATGGCCTTCGAGGCCCTGACCGATCTGGAGGCGGGCCGCGACCCGCGCAAGGCGCTGCTTGCCAAATATTCCCCCGAAGACGTGGACGAGCTGCTTTCTGAGATCGAAGCCCTGCGCGCGCAGGGCGCGATCATGTCCGAACACGATTATTCAAACCTCGACATCGGCAAGCCCGGCATCGTCAAGGCCATGTGCCTGCACGCGGCGCACGACTGCAACCTGCGCTGCCGCTACTGCTTTGCCTCCACGGGCGATTTCCACGGTGAGCGCTCGCTGCTGCCGCTGGAAACGGGCAAAAAGGCGCTTGACTGGCTGGTGGCCCATTCCGGCAACCGCCATCAGTTGGAAGTGGACTTCTTCGGCGGCGAACCGCTGATGAACTACGACGTGGTGCACGATCTGGTGCTCTACGCCCGCGAACTGGAAAAGAAGCACGACAAGCATTTCCAACTCACCATCACCACCAACGCCCTGGGCCTGACCGACGAGCGCATCGAGTTTTTGAACCGCGAGATGCACAACATCGTCCTCTCCATCGACGGCCGCCGCGAGGTGCACGACTACATGCGCCCCATGGTCAACGGCAAGGGCTCGTTCGACGAGGCCGTCAAGCGGGCGAAGAAGCTGGTCAACCTGCGCGGCGACGGGCAGTACTACGTGCGCGGCACCTACACCGCCCGCAACCTCGACTTTGGCAACGACGTGCTGGCGCTGGCCGACGAGGGCTTTGAGCAGCTCTCCATCGAGCCGGTGGTGCTGGAGGAAAGTTCGCCCTTCGCGCTGACGAAGGAGATGCTGCCGGAAATTCTCGCCGAGTACGACCGCTTTGCCAAAATCTACCTCGAGCGGCGCAAGCACGGCCCGTGGATGAACTTTTTCCACTTCATGGTCGATCTGGACGGCGGGCCGTGCGTCAAAAAGCGCGTCAAGGGCTGCGGCGCGGGCAACGAATACGTGGCCGTCACCCCGGAGGGCGACATCTACCCCTGCCACCAGTTCGTCGGCCGCCCCGGCTACAAGATGGGCAGCGTGCTGACCGGCGAGTTCGATGCCGAAATGCAAAAGCGCTTCGCCGCCAACACCGTGCTTGCCAAGGAAAAGTGCGGTCAATGCTGGGCGCGCTTCTTCTGCGGCGGCGGCTGCGCGGCCAACGCCGAGGCCTTCAACGGCGACATTGCCAAGCCCTACGATATGGAATGCGAACTGGAAAGAAAGCGCCTCGAATGCGCGCTGGCCATCTGCGCCATTGAAAAACTCGGCGCGCAGGCGGACGAAGAAAAGACCGTTTGACAGGCGCCAATGCGCATGGTATAATAAAAGAGCAGGAAGGGACGACGCCTTTGGAGTGGCTTCTCCCCTCCGATGAGAGTGAGCCGCCAGTCTGCCAGCGCAGGATGGCGGCTCGAGTTTATCCCTGGATTCCGGGGAATTACATTCTTTGCCCCGCCCGCGTTGACAGACACGCCTTTTCCGGGTATAATAGGGCATAAAGGCGATGAAGGAAAGAGTAGCGCGCTTGCAAGGCCCCTCAGAGAGCCGGGCAAGGTGCAAGCCGGCGGCAAAGGCGGCGCGCGAACATGGCTCCTGAGCCGCGGGCGCGAACGGCAGTAGCGTCCGCCGGGCCGTCCCGTTACCGGCGCGGGCAGTTTTTGCCCAGAGGCATGGTCTTCCATGTGAAGCAGGGTGGTACCGCGCGCAAGCGCCCCTCGGAAGGAGGGGCGTTTTCTTTTGGCCGCCCGCAAGGAATGCAGGAGGGATATTTCATGGAGAAAAAGGGCACGTTCTACATCACCACGCCCATCTACTACCCCAGCGGCAACATGCACATCGGCCACACCTACACCACCGTGGCCGCGGACACGATGACGCGCTTCAAAAAGCAGCTTGGCTACGACGCCTATTTCCTCACCGGCACGGACGAGCACGGCCAGAAGATCGAGCGCAAGGCCGCGCAGGCCGGCAAGACGCCCAAGGAGTTTGTCGATGAGATCGTCGCCGCCACCAAGGATCTGTGGAAGCTGATGAACATCGAGTACGACGACTTCATCCGCACCACCGACGAGCGCCACGTCAAGGCCGTGCAGAAGATCTTCAAGCAGTTCTACGAGCAGGGCGACATCTACAAGAGTTCCTACGAGGGCCAGTACTGCGCCGAATGCGAGTCCTTCTGGACGCCCACGCAGCTCAAGGAGGGCAACCTCTGCCCGGACTGCGGCCGCCCCACCGAGACGGCGCGCGAGGAGAGCTACTTCTTCCGCATGAGCAAGTATCAGGACTGGCTCATCGACTATATCGAGACCCACCCGGACTTCATCCAGCCGCCGTCCCGCGCCAACGAGATGCTCAACAACTTCCTGCGCCCGGGCCTGCAGGACCTGTGCGTCAGCCGCACCTCGTTCAAGTGGGGCATCCCGGTGGACTTTGACCCCGGCCACGTGGTCTACGTGTGGGTGGACGCGCTCTCCAACTACATCACCGCCCTCGGCTATGGCAGCGGCGACGACCATCTCTTTCAAAAGTACTGGCCGGCGGACGTGCATCTGGTGGGCAAGGAGATCGTGCGCTTCCACACCATTTACTGGCCGATCATGCTCCACGCGCTGGGGCTGCCGCTGCCCAAGCAGGTGTTTGGCCACGGCTGGCTGCTGTTTGGCAACGACAAGATGTCCAAATCCAAGGGCAACGTGGTCTACCCCGGCCCCATCGTCGAGCGCTACGGCGTGGACGCGCTGCGCTACTACCTGATGCGCGAAATGCCCTTCGGCGCGGACGGCAACTACACCAACGAGGCCATGCTCACCCGCACCAACGCCGATCTGGCCAACGACTTGGGCAACCTTTTGAGCCGCACGGTGGCGATGATCGAGAAGTACTTCGGCGGCGAAGTGCCCGCCCCCGGCGCGGAGGAGGAGGTGGACAAGGCCCTGCGCGAGCGCTTTGAGGCCCTGCCCGCCATCGTCGAGCGCGAAATGGACGGTTTGCAGTTCTCCGTGGCGCTTGCCGAGATCTGGAAGCTCATCGGCGACTGCAACCGCTATATCGACCTCACCCAGCCGTGGGTGCTGGGCCGCAGCGAGGAGGGCAAGCCCCGCCTCAGGACCGTGCTTTACTACCTGGCCGAGTGCTGCCGCGCCGTGGCGGTGTACGTCGGCCCCACCATGCCCTCGACCCCGGCGCGCATGTTCGCCCAGCTCGGCGTGGAGGACGAAAGCCTCAAGACGTGGGAGAGCGTGCAGGCCTTCGGCCAGCTCAAGCCCGGCACGCGCGTACACAAGGGCGAGGCGCTCTTCCCGCGCATCGACATCAGGAAGGAACTGGAGGAACTGGCCAAGGCCGAACCGGCCGCCCCCGCGCCCAAGGCGGAGGAGAACAAGCCGCAGGAGGAAGAAAAGGGCTTTGGCACCATCGCCATCGACGACTTTGCCAAGGTGCAGCTCGTCACCGCCAAAGTGACCGCCTGCGAGCGCGTGCCCAAGAGCGACAAATTGCTCAAGGAGACGCTGGACGTGGGCGGCGAGACGCGCACCGTGCTTAGCGGCATCGCCCAGTGGTACACGCCCGAGGAGATGGTCGGCAAGACCGTGGTGCTGGTCAAGAACCTCGCCCCGCGCAAGATGCGCGGCGTGGTCAGCGAGGGCATGCTGCTGTGCGCCTCGGACAAGGACGGCAATTTGAAACTCATCACCGTCGAGGGCGGAGACTTCGCCCCCGGCGCGGAGATCGGCTAAACAACGCGCCGCGCGGGAACACACGCCCGCGCGGCGATCTTTGGAGGACATGCGATGCGACTGTTCGATTCCCACGCCCACCTCGCCTGCGAACGCTTCGAGCCGGACTTTGACGGCGTGCTGGAGCGCATGCGCGAGGCGGGCGTGACCGGATGCATGGTGATGTGCGACCCCGGCGATCTGGAACCCGACCACGTGCGCGCCCTAGAGATCGTGCGGCAGAACCCCAACTTCCGCCTTGCCGCGGGCATCCACCCCCACAACGCCCGCAACTGGTCGGACGAGCGGGAAAAGACGCTGCGCGGGCTGCTGGCGCTTCCCGAGTGCACGGTGCTGGGCGAGATCGGGCTGGACTACCACTACGACCTTTCCCCGCGCGATACGCAGCGCGAAGTGTTTGAGCGGCAGCTGGACATGGCGCTGGAACTGGATATGCCGGTGCAACTGCACATCCGCGAGGCGCACGGCGACACCATGGAGCTGATGCGCGCGCGCTACAAGGCCGGCCGCCTGCCGCGCGGCATCATGCACTGCTTTTCCGGAAGCTGGGAGACGGCCAAGGTCTACCTCTCCCTGGGGTATTATATATCGCTCTCCGGCGTAGTAACGTTCAAAAACGCCAACAAGCTCCTGGATGTGGCGAAAAACGTGCCCATCGACCGCCTGCTGGTGGAGACGGACTGCCCCTACATGGCCCCTGTGCCGATGCGCGGCAACCGCAACGAGCCCGCATTCGTAAAATACACTTTCGCGCACGTGGCCGAGCTGCGCGGCGAAGACCCGGAAACGCTGGCGGAGCAGTTGTGGGAGAATACGGTGAGGGCGAATTCGTGAACAAATGGCGCAGGCGCTTGCCGGAAGCGCCGCAAGCGGGTATAATATAGGCAGAGGCAGGAGGTGAGGCGCATGTGTACAGAGCAGCAGCTTGCGCTCGTGATGCGGCAGGTGGTCGAAGCGACAAAGGCCGTCTTTGGCGCTTCGGTGCGGCAGGTCATCCTCTTTGGCTCCTACGCCCGCGGCGCGGCGGAGGAGGATTCCGACGTGGACGTGATGATCCTTCTCGACCTGCCCCGCGAACAGCTTCCCGCACACCGCCGCGCCGCCGCCCGCATCGCCGCTGATTTGCTGGATGAATACGGCGTGGTCGTCTCTCCGCTGTTGGAGAGCGAAGCGTTCTTCGCGCGCAATCGCGCCACCTATCCCTTTTTCAGGAACATCGACAGGGAGGGCATACGCTATGTCGCCTGAATCCGCGCCCCGCGCGCTGGCAACCGCCCGACTGGAAAAGGCGCAGGCGCTTCTGGAGGACGCAAAGCTGCTCTTTTCCGTTGAACAGTGGGCGTCCGCGAACAACCGCGCCTATTATTGCCTTTTCCACGCCATGCGCGCCGTGCTTGCGCTTGAACAGCGGGATTTCAAGAAGCATTCCGCTGTCATCGCCGCCTTTCATCGGGACTACATCCACAGCGGCGCTTTCGACCGCAGGTTTTCCGCCGTCATCAGTAACGCTTCCATCATCCGCAACCACAGCGACTACGATGACTTCTACATTTGCAGCCGGGAGGAGACGGATGAGCTCATCCGCGACGCGGGCTACTTCCTCGCCGCCGTCGCCAGTTTTCTCCACCAACAGGGCTGTGTCCTCTGACCTCACCAAGCATCGCGCCGCTCGCACATATCCGTGCGGGCGGCGCGTTTTGCGCTATTCGGTGTGTTCGCGGTAGTAGTCCGCGGCTTCCTCGTAGTCGAAAAAGTCGTCGTAGTTGTCGTCATAGAAGTCTTCCTCGTTGGCGTAGGAGGAGGCGTTGAAGCGGTCTTCCTCTTCCTCCTCGTAGTCGCGGCGCGGGGAGGAGAAGGTGATGGGCGGATCGTAGCCGCCCGGCCAGACCTCTGTGACCTCGCCGCCCACCGTGCGCACCGAGTAGATGACCTCGCCGTCCTCGTTGTAGTAATCGTAGATATAGACGTCCACCTGTTTTCCGTCCACGTAGCGCCGCTCGTGGCCGGATATTTTTCCCTCCCCGAGGGGCGTATTGTCGATGTCTTTGACATACATGCCCACGAAGGGCGGCTCCGTGCGCACGCGTTCCTCGTAGGTGGCGAGCTCCGCCGCTTCCCTTGCCGCCGCCTCCACGCGCTGCTGGGCGGCGAGGGCTTCAGCTTCCTGCGTGACGGTTTCGGCAAAGGCGCGCGTCTGCTCGCTCCACTGATTTTCCGGGCAGTAGTCGGCGTAGAGGCGCAGATTCGTGTCCGCACTGTCCACATTGCCGCGCTCGTAGGCGATGTGCGCGTTGCAGAGGAAGTAGCGGGCGTAGTCCGCATCGGTGTTTTCGCCCCGTGTGAACCAGGTCATCAGCGCGTCATGGGCTTCCTCGTACTCGCCCTCTTTCATCAGCGCGTCGGCATGCGCAAGCCCCTGCCGCCGCTGCATGTCCTCGATGATGCCCGGCGCGCACTGCGCGGCAAACAAAGCTGCCGCCACCAGCGCCGCCGCGATCCACAGCCAGCGTTTGCGCATGCAGTTTCCCCCTTCCGGCGCCGCGCGCCTTCAGCGCAGTTTCTCCACGTCGTCCAGATACAGCGATATCTCCCCGCACTGCGGGCAAACGGCCACCTTGGGCTTGCCGATGCGGCCGCCAAAGAGCTTGCTTTCGTCCGTGGAGAGCACCACGCCGTAGCCCGCGCCCTGCACGCGCAGATCGCAGTTTTCCTTCATCTCCGCGCCGCAGCGCAGACATTTGCGCATTCAAAACACTCCCTTGCAAAAACCGCCCGCAACGCGGGAATTCTCCTGCGTCCGGGCGGTCTGTGTTTTTAATTGATATCCTCGGAGAGAGCGCGCCCCTTGCCGCGGCGGCGCGGCATCACGTCGGCGAGCGTGGCGCGGCTGGTGTGGGGGATGGCCCGCCAGCGCGGCGGCACGATCAGCGCCGAAAGGTTGGCCGGAAACCACGTCAGGGCGATGAGCCAGAAGCCCAGCACGCCCGGCATCTCCCGCCCCGGCTTCTTGCCCGCCAGATGGCAGATCAGCGCCGCGCCAAGGCTGATGGCGGCGATGTAGACGATGGCCACCGCCACCGCCAGCGCCGCGACCACCTCCACGCCGCCCAGACCCGCCACAAAGCGCACCGTCTGCACCGCCGCCACCGCGCCCGGCACCAGACAGACGAACTGCATGATGTTGCCGAGGAAGAAGACGGCCAGATCCAGCGCCTGCAAACTGCGGTGGCGGATGGCGCGCCAGACCAGCTTCGGCCCGTAGCGCAGCGTGGTCTGCATCGAGCCGCGGAACCAGCGCCGCCGCTGCTCGAAGGATACGCCGAAGGTCACGGGCTGTTCGTCGTATGTAATGGCTTTTTCCAGGTAGGCGATCTTCTCGCCGCGCAGGCCGCACTGGGCCGTCAGTTCCAGATCCTCCGTGAGCGTGCGCGTGTTCCAGCCCATCTCGCGGATGAGGCCGGCGTCGAGCACCACGCCGGTGCCGTTGAGCAGGGCGGACATGCCCAGCGCCGCGCGGCCGCGGTTGAACAGGCGGCTCATGAACCAGTAAAACACGCTCATGCCGCCCGCCACCCAGCTTTCGCGGGAGTTCTTGCTGTCGCGGAAGCCCTGGCCGATGCGCGCGCCATGGCAGAGGGCGTCGTTGGCGGCGCGGAAAAAGCCGGGATCGACGAGGTTGTCGGCGTCGAAGATGCAGAAGGCGTCGTAGTCCATGGCAAGAAGGTGCCTAAAGGCAAAGCGCAACACGTCGCCCTTGCAGCTCACCGGCTCCGCGCAGCGCAAAACGCGCGCGCCGGCATTTGCGGCCACGTCCTCGGTATCGTCCGTGCAGTTGTTGGGGATCACCCAGATGTCGAACAATTCGCGCGGATAGTCCTGCGCAAGCAGCGTGCGCACGGCCTCGCCGATCACGCCCGCCTCGTTGCGCGCGGCGATCACCGCGGCGATGCGCTTTTGCGGCGCGGCGGCGGGAAACTCGCGCTTTTTGCGGAAAAGGCCCAGCACGATCACGCCGGCGAAATAGACCAGATAGAGCGTGCCGAGTATATTCAAGATGAGCAGCAGCTTGTCGCCCACGCCCTTTCCTCCCTTGCCCGTTTTCGTCCGTCTATTATAGCACAAAGAATCGCCACAAACGCGCGGGATGGATTAAAAGATGATGAAAAAAAGCGGTCGTGGCGGGATGCACACCTATCTGACGTTTTTTCGCGGCCGCGCGTTCCCTTTTCGCCCCCATTTTCGCGCCCGTCTGTATAAAGGCGGCAAAATCTGCCGACGATAAAAGCATCATCCGATGAAATGGAGGGCTTCGGCTTGCTTCGCCGCTTTTTCTGCGCGCTTCTGGCGCTGACGCTTTGCATACTCTTCGCCGCCCCGGCGCGGGGCGAGGGCGTTTATGACTTTATCCGCCTGCACGTGGTGGCCTCGGGCGACACGGACTGGGAACAGGCGGTGAAACTGGCCGTGCGCGACGCCTGCCTTGTGAAGGCGCGGGAAGTCGCCGCCGGTTGCGCGGACGCGGACGAAGCCTACGCCGTCCTCAACGCCAACCTCGCCGCCTTTCAGAGCGCCGCCACCATCGCGGCGCGGGAGATGGGCTTTGACGGCGCGGTAACGGTGGAAACGGGCGCGTTCGCCTTTCCCGACCGCGTCTACGGGGCGCTGTTTGTGCCCGCGGGCGACTACCGCGCCCTGCGCGTGACCCTCGGCGAAGGCGGCGGCCACAACTGGTGGTGCGTGCTCTATCCCTCCCTGTGCGTGGTGGACGAGGCGGCGTACTATGCCGGGGAAGATGTCCCCATCGAGTTCTATTCCAGCGTGGGGCGCTTCCTGCGCGATCTGTTTGGAGGTCAGGCATGAAGGTGGGAAAACGCATTTTTCTTCTTTTGCTGGCGCTGCTCATGGCCATGCCCGGAGGACAGGCGGCGACGGTGCTGGAAGTCGGCTCCTCGGGCGAGAACGTGCGCAAGGTGCAGCAGCGCCTCATCCAGTACGACTATCTGGACGGCGAAGCCGACGGCAAATACGGCGAAGCGACCCGCGACGCGGTGATCCTCTTTCAGCGCCGCAACGGCCTGACGGTGGATGGCCGCGTGGGGCCGGACACGGCGGCGGCGCTGGGGGTGACGCTCTCCTCCTCCGGCTCCTCGTCCTCCTCGGCGACGATCATCTCCGCCGACCACCGGCTGCTTGCCAAACTGGTCTACGCCGAGGCGCGCGGGGAGAGCTACAAGGGGCAGGTGGCCGTGGCCGCCGTGGTGCTGAACCGCGTGGAGAGCGCCTCCTTTCCCAACACCATCAGCGGCGTCATCTACCAGAGCGGGGCCTTTTCCTGCGTCTCCAACGGCTCGATCAACAACACGCCCGACTCCACGGCCATCCGCGCGGCGCTGGACGCCCTCAACGGCTGGGATCCCACGGGCGGCTGCCTCTACTACTACAATCCCCGCAAGACCGACGACGAATGGATACGCACGCGCACGGTCAAGACGGTGATCGGCAACCACTACTTCGCGGTGTAAGGGGGAAAAGCCATGCAAACTTCGCGCACACGGGATCGGGACTATCTGCGCGCGGCGCTCGTGGGCGCCTGCGCGCTGCTGGCGGCGCTGGCGGTGCTCATCTTCAAGCAGGCCGCCGACGTGCGCGATCTGAACGCGCGCCTCAGCGCCGTGTATCAGAAGGCGTTTTACGAGACCTGCGAGTTGATGGAGGGCATGTCCACAAACCTGCGCAAACTGCTGGTGACGGGCAGCGCCCAGCAGGAACAGCTGCTGCTCTCGGAGATCGCCCGGCAGGCGCAGGGCGCGCAGGACGACTTATCGCAACTGCCGCTGGGCGACGGCGCGGTGTCGGCGACGATCAAGTTCGTCAACCAGGCCGGGGACTTCGCCACCTCGCTGGCCGGGCGTCTGGCGGGCGGCGCGGCCATCAGCGACGCGGACTATGAAAATATCTCCGCGCTCTCGGAATCGGCGGGCGAACTCTCCGCGCGCCTCGGGCAACTGCTTGCGCGCTACGAGTCCGGCGAGGACGTGTTCGCCGGCGACATGGGCGAAACGGGACAGGAGAGCCTCTACCCGCTCACCGACCCGGCCGTCTCCTATCCGGCGCTTTTGTACGACGGCCCCTTTTCCGATGCCTCCGGACAGACGGAGTACCGCGCCCTTGCCGGCCTGCCCAATGTGGACGCGGCCGGGGCGGAGCGGGCGCTGCGCGCCTTCCTCGGCGCGGAGGCGGTGACGGAGCTGCGTCTGGAGAACGAGAGCAGCATCCCCGTGGACTGCTATGAGTTTTCCGTTACGGCGAATGGTTACTCCATGTCTGCAAGCGTTACACAAGCGGGCGCGCAGGTGCTCTACATGCTGCCCAACGAAGACGTGACGGACGTTGCGCTGACCGACCAGCAGGGCGTGGAAGCGGCGCGCGCCTTCCTCGCCGCGCGCGGCTATGGCGAGATGCGCGAAAGCTACTTCAGCCGCTACGACGGCATACTCACCGTCAACTTTGCCGCCGTGCAGGACGATGTGGTGCTCTACCCGGACCTTGTCAAGGTGCAGGTATCGCTGCGCGACGGCGCGGTCATCGGCCTGGAGGCGGGCGGCTATCTGCGCAACCACGTGGAGCGCGAATTCACGCTGCCCGCGCTTTCCGAGGAGGAGGCCCTCGCCCGCCTCGGCGGACGGTTGACGGCGGAGGAAGCGCGGCTGTGCGTGATCCCCGAAAACGCCAACGAATACCTCTGCTACGAGATCGACGCCTACGACGAAAGCGGCGAATACCTTATCTATATCGACGCGCAGACCGGCGCGGAGCGGGAGATCCTCGAGGTCATCAGCGAGGAGAACGGCACGCTGGTGATGTAGCCCTGCCGGGAGGGGATGCTTCTATGGATGTTTATGGACACAGCCGCACGCTCTCACCGCACGCGCCGCGCGGGCATAGTATGCCGCAGACAGTGTATGCGGAGCGTGAGACCATGATTTCGAGAGGAGATCTGTTCAGCGCCAGCCTCGACCCCGTGGTCGGCTCGGAGCAGGGCGGCATCCGCCCGGTGCTGGTGATCCAGAACGACGTGGGCAACCGTTACAGCCCCACGGTGATCGTGCTGGCCATCACCGGGCAGGTGAACAAGGCGCGCCTGCCCACCCATGTGTCCGTGCCCGCGGGCAACACGGGGCTGCAAAAGGACAGCGTGATCCTCGCCGAACAGATCCGCACGCTGGACAAGCGCCGCCTGCGCGAGCGCATCGGCTCGCTGCCCCCGGAGATCATGGAAAAGGTTTCGGAGGCCGTGCGCGTCTCGCTGGGCGTGGAGCAGGGCGAGCCGCCGCACGCGCGCGGCGCGGGCCCGGCGTAAGGACGACCGGCGACCGGGAGCGTCTACCCAAGAGGGAGACGCTCTTTTTTGTCCCAAAGGTTACAATGTATTCTGTCCATATGCGCTGCCTCCGACACAAAAATTCTGGAAAAACGGCCTTTTTTCGCCAGAAAATACAAAATTTAACATTTATTTAATGAAAATACTCTTTTAAATTGTTATACTCAAATTTACGAAACTGGCTTTACGCAGGAATAAATTGTGCGACACAAAATCGCACGATATGCGCAACGAAAAATGCAGAAGGAGAGAAGGAAACCATGAAGACAAGCCTGAAGCAAAGGCTGTTGGCCCTGCTGATGAGCGCGCTGCTGCTCGTCAGTTTCTGCGGCGCCGCCGCGCTGGCCGAAGCCGAGATCCCCTCCCCCGGCGTGGGCGACGAAGACTGCACCCATCCCGAAGAACTGCGCGAAGAGGCCGTCAAGGTGGTAGACTACCTCTACAAGCCCATTGAGGGCGACGCCGCGCAGCACATGACGACCGAGATCGAAGAAGTGACCGTGGTCTGCGGCGAGTGCTTCGCGCCCCTGGAGGAGGCGTTCACCCGCCAGGGCAAGTCCTACGCGGAAGACCATGTGGAAGGCGAAGGCACGGTCGTCGAGGTCGTGGAATCCGTCTGCGCGCCCATGGATGGCGACGCGCTCAACCACGCGGTCATGGAAGTGCTCTCCGTCTCCGCCCAGTGCGCCGAGTGCGGCGCGGCGATGGGCGAGCCTGCGGAGGAAACGCGCCAGATCGCGACCGAGCCGCACAACTACAAGGCCGTAAACGGCAAGTACGTCTGCGCGGACTGCGGCCTTGAATGCCCGCACGAGCATACGGAAGAAGTGGAATACTCCAACCCGGACTACGATGATTACTATCACGTCGACGACGAGACGCATACATCCGTCGAGCTTGTACACACCGCCATCATCTGTCAGGATTGCGGCGGTACGGTCGAAGTGCTGCCCGAGGTCGAGGAAGTGCTCGGCGAGCCGGAACCGCACACGTTTGAATACAACGGCATGTACTGCGACGTCTGCGACTATCCCAAGGGCGGCTATGTCGAGTGCGACCACGTGGCGCCCGACGTCGACGACCCGGAGAACTGGGATGTGTACGAGGACTATTTCTTCCTCGACAAGGACAACCACACCCACTACAAAAAATACACCTATCTCCCCATCTGCGAGGAATGCGGCGAATGGATCCCCTTTATGGTCGAGCGCACGGAGGTGGAGAGCGAGGCCGAGCCGCATGAATACGACGAAAACGGCATGTGCGCCTGCGGCTGGTACAAGGACGGCGGCTTTGCCCCCGAGGGCTCGGATTGCCGCCACGCCAACATCTCGACCGATTTCTATGACTACTCCTGGGGCATCGGGACCTACTGCAAGCAAAGAGACGCCGAGCGCCACCTCTACATCGGCGCGGAGATCAGAGTGGATCTCTTCTGCGAGGACTGCCAGGAGCATCTTGGCGGGTATTCCTATTTTGACCCCGACTTCACCTGGCTGTCCGCGCATGAGTTCTCGGAAGACGCTGAAAACACGATGGTCTGCGTCGACTGCGGCTACACGACCACCTGCGCGCACGAGAACATGACGTGGGTCGAGCAGCAGATCGAGAATGTCAGCACGCCCATCGACACCGGAAACGGCACGCACGTGTCCCTCGTCAGCGGCTATGTGTGGTACGAGTGCCCGGACTGCGGCGCGGATCGCTGGGAGGACTACAATTTCGAGATGCGGGAAGCGCCCCACGAGGATCACGACCTCGACGGCTTCTGCGATGACTGCGGCGCCGAAACCGGCGCGTGCATCCATGAGAACTTCACCGTCGTCGGCTGGTCGCAGACCTACGACTATGCGTGGCTCGTCGACGAGGTGCTGCACAACATCCGCACCGTATACGCTCCGGTGATCCGCTGCGCGGACTGCGGCGAGGAATTCGTCGACCGCTACAACGAATACGCGGCGGATTACAAGTACGAAGAAATCTACGAGATGCACACCTACGACGCAGGGAACATGTGTACCGTCTGCGGCTACACCACGGATTGCACGCATAAAAACGCCGACATCAAGCGCACGCCAAGCGACGTCTGGTACACGTCGAACGACGATGGCATGCATCAAGTGCATACAGATACCCGCATCCTGATCGATTGCCCGGATTGCGACAGGACGATGGAATCCTACGAATACGTCAGCGAAGAAGAGGCGCACGCCTACGACGAAGACTTCTACTGCCCCGATTGCGAACACTACTGCGAACACAGCGGCGCGACCACGGAAGTGACCTTTGAGGCCACGGGCTATGACGATGCCGCCGCCACCGACAAGGCCCACGTCGTGACCGGCGTGGAGATCACCGCCACGACCTGCCCGCACTGCGGCAAGGTGGAAAAGGCCGAAGCGGAGAAGACCGCGAAAGAGGCGCACGCCTACGAAGTGGGCGAGGACGGCGCGGCCGTCTGCGCCGAATGCGACTATACCTGCACGCACGCAAGTTCCACGGTGCGCGAGGTGTTCGTGGTCGATGCCTACACCTCCAACGGCGCTTCCGGCCACACCGTCAAGGGCGACACCCACCTGGTGGAGCGCTGCGACGGCTGCGGCGCGGTGTTTACCGACGTAGTGCGCACCGAGGGCGTCTCCTACGACGAACCGCACACGCTGCGCGATGGCAAGTGCGCGCTCTGCGGCTATGCGAAGCCTGTCAAGGAGAGTTCTGAACCCGCCGCCGAGCCCGCCGCCGCGATCACCTTCGTCGAGGTCGACGCGCTGCACGGCGCGATCGTCGCGGAGGCCCCGCGCATGGCCGTGGCCCTCGTCAACGTGGCGAACGCTCTGGAGACGGAGAACGGCGAAGCCCTCGACCTGGCCGTGGAAGGCCTCGACGAGTTGCTCGCCGCCGAGGAGATCGAGGCGCTCAAGGCGCTGCCCGCCGCCGAGCAGATGCTGGTGACGCTTAACGCGCTGGGCTACGCGGACGAAGCGGACTTCGCCATCGCCGAACTTCAGCTGACCCTCAGCCCCGAGGCGCTGGCGCTGATCGATGCCATCGAGGCGCGCGTGGCCGCCCTGACCGAGGACGAGCGCGCCGCCTACGACGCGCAACTGGCCAAGCTGTTCCCCATCGTGCAGGACGCCGAGGGCGTGAACCGCACGGAGTTGACGCTGGAAGTGCGCCTCGACGGCGAAGCGGACTACCGCCTCGAAAAGTACACCTTCGCGCAGCAGGCCGATATGACCTGGGCGCTCGACGCCATCGCCTTTGCCGAAGTGCAGGGATAACGCGGCAAAGCATCCGGGGCCGGGACGAACCTCGTCCCGGCCCCGCAGACCGCCAACCCCCAATCGCAAAAATCGCCCTGGCCAATTGGTCAGCGGCGATTTCTGCTTTCTGGCGGCGGCTCTGCCTAACTCTGTCCGCAAGTCCGCTTTCCCGGCTTGCGGGCTTTTTCAGCGCTCCGCCCGTCTCCCCAGTTGGTCAACATCCCCCTTTTCGCCGCGCCGGAAGCGCTTTGCCAGATTCCCCCCTGCCGCGCGCCCCGTGCGCGCGGGCGCCATTGCGCGATGGCAGGAAAAAACGGAGCCTGCGCTCCGCTGCCGGGCATGGGGAACAAATCAACGGCGCGTCGCGAGCGCCTGCGGCCGGGGAGCAAACCTGTCCCGCAGCTCGCGCCCTATCTGCGCCCGCCGCGCGAGCGCTCATGGACGGACTTGATGGCGTACATATGGCGGTCGGCGGCGGCGAGCACCGCCTCGACGCTCCTGCGGCCCTCCTTGCCGAACTCGGCCCAGCCGGCGCTGAAAGCGACCTCGAAGGGCTCGTCATTCAGGGCGTTGAACGCCTCGAGATGGCCGCGCAAACGATCGACCGTCTGGCGCACCTCCTCCTCGCTCTCGCGCTGGCAGAGCAGCACGAATTCGTCGCCGCCGATGCGGGCGAGAAAATCGTTGCGCTCGGCGCAGGCGCGCTTGAGGGCGTCGGCCATGCGCATCAGGGCGCGGTCGCCGGCGGCGTGGCCGTAGGTATCGTTGATGTGCTTGAGGCGGTCGAGGTCGAGCATCAGGGCGTAGAGCCGCTGCCCCTCGGGCAGGGCCGTCTGCGCGCGCATGTCCAGATACTGCGAAAAGCGCCGCCGGTTGTTCAGCCCCGTGAGCGGGTCGGAAAAGATCTGCTGGTTTTGCACGTTGATGTAGATGAACAGTATGCTCACCGCCACCATGATCCAGAGGATCGTCACTCCATAGAACGACCACTGCACCGCCACGCCGATGGCCGGCGGCACCATGAACAGCGTCAGATAGACGCGCTCTGCGGGCGTGATGCGACGCGCCGAGGCACGCTGCCAGATCATCCACACGGCGCAGAGCAGATAGCTGAGCGCCACCACGCCGTGTGCGGCGAACCACGCGCCGCGATGGTAGACATTGGCCGCGTCCAGATAAAACACAGCGCCCGTCCAGATGCTGGAAACGCACAGCGCGGCGTTGAGCAGGAAAGGAATCAGATAGGCCGCGCGCCGCCTTTGCAGGCGTTTTTCGTCGCGATAGATGTGGTGATCGCAGTAGCGCAGCCAGAAGTAGGCCACCAGCGGCGTGGCGAGGTAATAGGCGGCGGTGGCGGCGCTGAGCAGCGCGCGCGCCAGGGGAAAGGTGCGCCCGTCCAGCAGCCACATAAAGACATCCAGCGCCAGCATGGCGATGCCGCTGAGGACAAGGGCGCTGAAATAGCGCTGATCCGGCGAGCCCCGCCCCGTGCGCTGCTGGCCAAAGAGCACGATCAGCAGTATGGCCAGACCCACGGCGTCCAGCTCCAGATACAGTATGGGGAACAGGCGCTCCGCCACGTCGCCTCGCCCTCCTTCGCATGCGTGTCGTCCTCCGCCCGCAGGCGAAAAACCACGGAGTATACTATCCAGAGTATAGCACAAACAGTAAAGACACGCAAGCTACGCGCAAACAAAATGCATACGCATCTAAAAATTTACACAAAGATCGCGCTCATCAACGCCAACGGCGTCGAACCGGCGCGAAACGTCTCCGCGCCGCAGCGCAGCGCCTCCGAGGAAAGCAGGCCGCGCAAGAGCTGCATGCACGCAAGCAGCGCCGCGCCCACCAACGCCGCCGAGATCACGATGGAAAGCGAAATAAGCCAGCCCTTGCGCATCCTCCGCACCCCCATGCCCCATTATATTCGCGCCGCGCGTGGACATGCCCCGCCGCGAAGGACAAAAATGTCCGCATCGCCGCCCAAAGACCCACGAAACGGACATTTTACTCTTAGAAACGCAAAAGTTACAGTATAATAAGTATGAATAAACGAACGGGGGTCTTTCCCATGAGCGCATTCGTCATCAAGAAGGTCAATACCGGCAGCATGTTCAACCTCAAGGCCGGCAACGGTCAGGTCATCGCCACTTCCGAGGTCTAAACCGCCGCCGCTTCCTGCAAGAACGGCATCGACAGCGTGCGCAGGAACGCCCCCATCGCCGCGCTGGAAGACCAGACCACCGAAGGCTTCGCCACCGAAAAGTGCCCGAAGTTTGAAATGTACGTCGACAGGGCCGGCGAGTTCCGCTTCCGCCTCAAGGCCGCCAACGGCGAGATCATCGCCGCCAGCGAAGGCTACAAGGCCAAGGAGAGCTGCGAAAACGGCATCGCTTCCGTGCGCGAAAACGCTCCCGTGGCGGAAATCGTCGAGGAATAAGCCCCCTCAGCCACGGCTCGCACATGCCGCCTCCGCGCTTTTCCCGCGGAGGCGGCTTTTCTTTCCCGACAGAAAACGACGCCCTTCCCCCGCCTTGGAGGAAGGGCGTTTTGCCGCTGGACGGCGGCGACGGTGATCCCTCTCGCATTCCATGTTTATTGTATAACAGAAAATATTTGTTGTCAAGAGGGAATATTGACAATTTGCCGCAGGCGGCGCGGTCCTTCGCCTCCCGCCGCGAAGGCGCGCTTTCGCGCTCTGTCCACAGACCGGCGGCGCTTTGCGCGCGATACGGCGCGGATGTAAAATAATGGCGAAAGTGTGGTTTTTATTTGACAAGCGGGGGACGGATGTGGTTTAATAGATAAAACGCGCCGAGGGAAGGCCAGCCTGCCCCGGTGCACATTTATGCGCCCATGCGGCGCGCAAACTGAGAAAGAAGGCGTGTCATCGATGGAGCTTAAGCACGACGCCGCCCTCGGCTATCTGCCGGAAGAGCGGCCCCCAGTCGGCAAACTGATCCTCTACGCCCTGCAGCAGGTCATCGTCATGTTCCCGGCGACGGTGACGGTGGCGCTGATCACCGGTTTCCAGGTGTCTACCACCATCTTCGCCAGCGGCCTGGCGACGCTGTTCTTCATCCTCATCACCGGCAGGAAGATCCCCCTCTATTACGGCTCCAGCTTCGCCTATCTGACGGCGATCTCCAGCATGGTGGCCGCGGAGGGCACGGCGGAGCAGATCGCCCAGTTCGAGGCCTCGGGCATCCTCCCCGCGGCGCTGATCTCGCAGGCGCAGTTCGGCATCGTGCTTTCGGGCCTTGTGTCCATCGCCGCGGGCCTGATCGTCCGCTTCTGCGGCCGCCGCGCGGTGGAAAAGATACTGCCTGCCTCCATCACCGGCCCGGTGGCGATGATTATCGGCCTGACGCTGGCCGGCAACGCCCTCTCCGACGCCGCGCCCGCCGCCGGCGTGACCGGCGCGCTCGCCAACTGGACGTGGGTCATCGCTTTGGTGACGCTGATCTCCACCATCCTCTTCTCGCGCTACCTGAAGGGCTTCCTCGGCCAGATACCGCTGTTGCTCGGCGCGGCGGTGGGCTGCGCGGCGGCGGGTCTGCTGGTGCTCATCGGCGGCGACGGCTTCAATCTCTTCCGCGAGATGCCCGCTGAGGCGCTGGCCGCCTCCAGCTGGAAACTGGGCGACGGCTCCATCTTCGCCCTGCCGGCCTTCACCTTCCCCAAGGCTTCCTGGGCGGCGGTGGCGGCCATCATGCCCATCGCCATCGCCACCATCCCCGAGTCCACGGCGCATATGTACCAGCTGGACATCTATGTCAACGATCTGGCGCGCAAGAAGGGCCGCAAGGAGCGCAACATGATCGACCTGCTGGGCCGCAACCTCGTCGGCGACGGCCTGTGCGACATGGTGGCCGGCGTCATCGGCGGCCCGGCCGGCACCAACTACGGCGAGAACATCAGCACCATGGCCATCACCAAGATCTTCTCCACCTCGGTTCTGACGGTGGCGGCGATCTTCGCCATGATCATCTCCATGTTCACGCCCCTCATCCGCGTGATCTACGGCATCCCGCTGGCGGTCATCGGCGGCCTGGAGATCTACCTGTTCGGCGCCATCGCCGCGCAGGGCATGGCCATCATGATCGACAAGAAAGTGGACATGTTCTCCAGCAAGAATATCGCCGTCATCGCCTCCATCATGGTCATCGGCATCGGTGGCAACTACGCCTTCGGCGGCAACATTCCCTTCTTCGGGCTGAACGTGCCCTGCATCGCCGGCGCAGCGATCTTCGGCATCATCTTAAATGCCCTGCTCTCCATCGGCGAAAAGAAGACAGACAAGTAATTGAACGGCGCAGCGGCTCCGCGGGGCTTCCCCGCGGAGCCGCGTTTTCCTATCGCGGCGGGGCGGGAGAGCCTTGTGTTCGCCGCGCCGTTCCCTGTTTCCCCGCCGCAAAACGGCGGGGATGCGCTTTCTCCCGCCCCAGGGTAAAACTTGCGAAAAAGCGCCGCCCGCAGGCACATTTCCGCCCTTTGTTTTCCCGAATAAGCTTGACAAAGTCTTTCCATTTCTTTATAATTTTGGATGGTAATGAATGGGCGTCTGCCCGTTCCCGGCCGCAGGTTTGCGGCGCATCCCATCCATGCGGAAGTGTTCCGCTCACATTGGAAAGGAGATCGATACCCATGAAACAGATTCTTGAGATCGTCGATATCATCGGCCGCGAGATCCTCGACAGCCGCGGAAATCCCACCGTGGAAGTCGAAGTTGTCCTCGAGGATGGCACCATCGGCCGCGCCGCTGTGCCCTCCGGCGCTTCCACCGGCATTTACGAGGCCTGCGAGCTGCGTGACGGCGACAAGAGCCGCTACAATGGCAAGGGCGTTTTGACTGCCGTGAAGAACGTCAACACCGAGATCGCGGACGCCCTCATCGGCGAGAACGTGCTCAATCAGCCCGCCATCGACAAGAAGCTCATCGAGCTGGACGGCACCCCGAACAAGACCAAGCTGGGCGCCAACGCCATCCTCGGCGTGTCCCTGGCCTGCGCCAAGGCCGCCGCGCAGAGCATGGGCCTGTCCCTGTACAACTACATCGGCGGCGTCAACGCCAAGCAGCTGCCCGTGCCGATGATGAACATCCTCAACGGCGGCGCGCACGCCACCAACAACGTGGAGATCCAGGAGTTCATGATCATGCCCGTCTCCGCGCCCTCCTTCCAGGAAGCCCTGCGCCGCTGCGCCGAGGTGTTCCACACCCTCAAGACCGTGCTCAAGGAGAACGGCACCCCCGCCGCGGGCGTGGGCGACGAGGGCGGCTACGCCCCCAACCTGGCCAAGGACGAGGACGCCCTCAAGGTCATCGTGCAGGCCATCGAGAAGGCCGGCTACAAGCCCGGCGAGGACTTCAAGATCGCCATCGACGCCGCTTCCTCCGAGTGGTGGGATGAGGATCAGAAGTGCTACATCCAGCCCAAGTCCGGCACCAAGCTGACCCAGCAGGAGCTGGTGGATATGTGGACGCGCTTTGCCGACACCTATCCGATCATCTCCCTCGAAGACGGCATGGCCGAGACCGACTGGGAAGGCTGGGCGATGCTGACCAAGGCCATCGGCGACCGCGTGCAGCTGGTCGGCGACGACCTGTTCGTCACCAACGTCACCCGTCTGGCCACCGGCATCGAGAAGCATGTCGGCAACGCCATCCTCATCAAGGTCAACCAGATCGGCTCCCTGACCGAGACGCTGGACGCCATCCAGATGGCCAACCGCGCCGGCTACACCGCCATCGTCTCTCACCGCTCCGGCGAGACCGAGGACGCGACCATCGCCGACATCGCCGTGGCCCTCAACGCCGGCCAGATCAAGACCGGCGCGCCCAGCCGCACGGACCGCGTGGCCAAGTACAACCAGCTGCTCCGCATCGAAGAGGAGCTGGGCGACATCGCCGAGTATCCGGGCATGAAGGCCTTCTTCAACCTGAAGAAGTAAGTCACCCCCCATAAAACAAGGGCGGCGCGAACATTCGCGCCGCCCTTTGCTTTATACCCGATAGGATGCCGAGCGATAGATGACCGTGCGCTCGCCGGAGGCTATGATTTCCCGTTCGATCTGTAAAGTCGTCAGGCCAGGGCAGTTTTGCGCGCTGACGAGCTGTTGCGCCGTAGGTTCGAATATACTGACAGGCTTGGAATCGTTGACAAAGAACATGATCTGCCTGTTCGTGAGCAGGTATTCTGCCCGGATCGAAGAGCCTTTGAACTCGTGACCGCGATATTTGAACACGCAGGCGTTCAATTCTACCATCTCCTGCAATGCGCAAATGCAGCGCCATCGCGCGCGGAGCGCTCCTCGGCGTCAGGCATTTTTTCTGCGTGGATATTGCCGGACAGGGCGGCCTCAAGCGCATGTTTTCTTATTTTGAACGCTTCGACCCTTGTCTTGTGAAGCCCTGCCAAATGCCAGAACGCCTCGCGGGGAAACGCCAGAGCAAGCGCATATTGCCGGCCCTTTTCCCCAAAAAGAAAATGGTATCGATAGGCAGACAGTGCGAGATAAGCGGCGGCGCTTTGCTTCAGTAGTTCATTCATTTCTGCCTCCGTAGAAAAAGCGGACGTGGGCGATGCTTGCCCGCGTCCGCATTGCGTGTTTTCGTTCGGCCAACGGCCTATTCAAGTTGTGGTTTCCACGCAACCCACGTTGGACTCCACCAGACGCCGCGACTTGAAACGGGGCTGGCTTCAACGCCCGGAATGAACTCATGGCTCATCCTCTATTATCATTATACGATGGTTCGCCCATTATGTCAACTGCTTTTCGCTCTCAACCGACCAGCTCCAGAAAGTCCGCCCGGTTGAAGTACACATCCATGGCGACGTTGTTCATGTAGTAGAAGGCATAGGCGCCGAAATCGTCGCCCACGGCGTCGTAGATCTCCTGCGTGCCACGCACCACGCCGGCTTCCTCATCGTACCACCAGCGGCAGGAATCGGAGTTGGCGTTGAGCACGTTGACTACCTGGCAGACGGTCGCCGCGTCGGCGTCTGCGCCCACGGCGCCCATGTCGCAGATCACGCGGGCGATGCCATCGAAGCACTGGCACCAGGCTTCGATGGTCGTGCCCTGACCGTCGTCAAAGGAGATCATGAAGGTATCGTTGTAGCCGTCGCCGTCCTCGTCGCTGGCGGTGAAGGGATGCCCCACAGAGGGCAGATAGGCCTCCAGCGCCGCCGCCAGGGGCAGTTGGCCGCCCTCGGCCAGAGCGCACGCGCCCAGCGTCAACAGCGCGCAGATGAGCAGGCAAAGCAGTTTTTTCATCGTCATTTCCTCCCCTTTCAGGCCAGCGCCGCCAGCGCGTTGTAGCTGTCATCGACGGCGCTCGCAGCGGCGAGCATGCAGCGCTCCACCACGTAGCCGAGGTCCTCGTCGCCCAGGACGGGCAGCTCCATGCGCGCGATGATACCGCCGTCGTTCGTGTCGAGGACGAAGCGCACGAAGGCGGCGTCCGCGTTGATGGCGTTGAGCGCCTAATACAGCGTGGCCATGTCCGACATGTCTGCCGTCACCAGCGTGCTGGTCTCAAAGGCCACGCGCTCGTCGTTCACCAGCGCGCCGACGATGATACTCTCCACGCCCTCGGCTTTGTTGGGGGCAAAGGCGCGGAGGAACACGTCGTCCTCCGTGGAGGTGTCCAGCCGGTAGTTCACGCCCGCCTCATCCATGTATTCGGCCACCTGACGGCCGGCCTCCGTGCGCGGCTGCG
>LHCFC04200__coassemble_657_pt1 | contig 21195 bp, 17 predicted proteins | sample LHCFC04200__metabat2_high_PE_065 | metagenome-assembled genome bin LHCFC04200
GAAGGCATCGTGCCCGGCGGCGGCAGCGCCCTGATCGTGGCCAGCAAGTCCGTTGCCAAGCTGATGCGCGACGTGAGCGGCGACGTGAAGACCGGCGTGAGCATCGTGCTGCGCGCGCTGGAAGAGCCCGCCCGTCAGATCGCGGTCAACGCCGGCGTCGAAGGCTCCATCGTTGTCGAGAAGCTCAAGAGCAAGCAGGCGGTCGGCTACGGCTACGACGCCGCCAAGGACGAGTACACCGACATGATCGAGCGCGGCGTGACCGACCCGACGAAGGTCACCCGTTCGGCGCTGCAGAACGCGGCTTCCATCGCGGCCATGGTCCTGACCACCGAATCGCTGGTCACGGACATCCCCGCGCCGGAACCGGCCGCCAACCCCGCCGCCGCAGGCGGCATGGGCGGCATGTACTAGGCGACAGTGCCGGCGGCCAGTGCCTTTGGCTCGGATTCACGCGCCCAAGCCCCACGAGTAGGGGGCTTGGGCGCTCAGAGCGCTGACAAAGCCCACAACCGCAAAAATTGCCCCGATAAAAAGGAAATCGGTGGCAATTTTTGCTTCCTGCGTCAGCTGCACTTGCATCCTGCGGTCACTTACGTCTATGTAAGCTCCCTTGGATGCAAGTTTGCTTCCTTGGCTTGCAGGCTTTCTCAACGCTCTGTCAGTCTGTTGACTTTGTCAACATTCTGCGCGCCCAAGCCCCACGAGTAGGGGGCTTGGGCGCTTCGTTTCGTTCCGAATGGGGCGGTGGTGGGAATAGACGGCGGCAGGCTCCTGCTTCTGAGCCTGCCACCGTCTTTCCAGACTGCCGCAGCAAGCGAAACGCGCCGCAGCAACCCCGCCTCCTGCTTGTGGGGCAGGGTTGCGTCTACCTCGCGCCGAAGGCGCTGGCCGCCGACACTGTCGGCCCTGCCGGCACGATGGTCATGGTCGCCAGGGGCACGCCGTTGGCGCTCTGTGGGAAAGAGGCCGCGCCGTTGCTGACCAGGCTGATGCAGCTGCCCGCGGCGGCGGTGACGATCGTCTGGCCGCCAAAGCAGGCCGCGCCGCCCGCGCCGTTCAGTTGCACGGCCGTCTCGCTCTCGGAAAGCCGCGCGCCGTTCAGGCGCAGGCCAAACACCGCGTCGGCCTGGGAAAGCGGCGGGGCGTTGAGCGTGTAGGCAACGAAATAGGTACCGTCCGCGAGCACCTGCACGCCGCCCGCGCAGGAGCCAAAGCCCGCGCCGCCCTGCACGATGGCAAGGGGGAACGTGCCGCCATCCGCGAGCGTGGCCGGGCCGGGAGCGGTGAGCACGGCGTAGCCGGCGCCGGGCGTGGGAGGCTGACAGCCGCAGCCGTTGCAGCCGCAACCGCAGCCACAGCCGCAACCGCAGCCGTTGCAACCGTCGTTACAACCGTCATTGCAGCCGCAGCCGCAATCGCAATCGTCATCCGGCGCGGAGGCCGTCACTTCGGCGAGGCAGTCGGCGTCGAAGCAGATGGGCGCGTAGCGGGGGCAGGGGTCCAGCGGCGTTTCGCAGCCGCAACCGCAGACGCACACGCCGCCGCGCACGGCGTTCTTGGCCGGGCAGGGGCCCTGATAGAAGACGCTGCCGTCGGAAACGCCGGGCACGGAGCGCAGCAGGCCGTAACAGGCGCGGCGCGCGTTGTTTTGTTGTCTGTACACGATGGATCATCCTTTCGCCGGGAACTTGGGCGCATGGCCGCGCCCTCCCCTGCATGCTATGCGCGCGCCGCCGCGGCCGTCCCTTGATTCTTAATCCAAATGATGTTATACTGAAGCTATGACCGAAGATAAAGGAGGCGCGGTATGCGTCAGGTGACCGACGTGCGCGAGTGGCAGGATCGCCTCTACGCGATCATGTGTCAGTTTGGGGATTTTTGCAAGGCCCACGGCTTGCGCTATCAACTCTTTGGCGGCACGCTGCTGGGCGCGGTGCGCCATCAGGATTTCATCCCCTGGGACGACGACGTCGATCTGGCCATGCCTCGCCCGGACTACGATAAATTCATCGCCCTCTACAAGCGCTCGCCCTGGCCGGGCACGCGGCTGGTGACGCTGCCGTTCACATTCGCCAAGATCACCGACATGCGCACGCGGCGCGAGGAAGGGCTCAAGCGCCGCTACACCACCGGCGCGGACGTGGACATCTTTCCCATTGACGGCGCGGGGACGGACAATGCCTTCGTGTCCATGCAGGAGGCATACATGCGCATCCGCCGCGAGCACATGCGGCTGTCGATGCTGGCGCTGATCGCCGACGATCCCAACATCTCCTTCCCGCGCAAGGTACTGCGCACGGCGCACCGCCTGGTCGCGCGCTTTCCCTTCTGGCTGGTGCCGCCCGTTGTATACAGCCACCTGATCACCCGCGATTTTTCGCGCTTTTCTCCGGATGATTCGCCCCGCGCCGGGGCCATCGCCACCTGGGGCCTGCCGGGCGCCCTCGACCGCGACGAGGCTTTGGAAACCGTGGAATTGCCCTTCCGCGACCGCACGTTCCCCTGCCCGCGCGGCTATGACAAGCTGCTGCGGCAGAAATACGGCGACTATACGCGCGTCCCCGATCAGAAGGACCGCCAGGTGCACCCGGGCCGGCTCTTCGTGGACGACTGAACGGCGTCGCGCCTTTGAGGATCATCCTGCCGCAAGCGCTCATGAAGCGCTGACAGAGCAAGGGAGGAACGTTTATGACCATTGGCTATACCGCCGGCGTGTTTGATCTGTTCCACATCGGCCATCTGACGCTGCTCAAGAACGCCAAGGGCCTGTGCGACAAGCTCATCGTCGGCGTGACGGTGGACGAACTGGTCACCTACAAGGGCAAGCGCGCCATCATCCCCTTCAGCGACCGCATCGAGATCGTGCGCAGCATCAAGTACGTGGACGCCGCCGTGCCGCAGTACGACATGGACAAGCTGGCCATGTGCAAAAAACTGGGCGCGTCGATCCTCTTCGTCGGCGATGACTGGTACGGCACGGACAAGTGGCGCGAGTACGAAAAGGAGTTTGCCAAAGCGGGCGTGCGCATCATCTACTTCCCCTACACGCGCGGCGTTTCTTCCACGCAGGTTTCCAAGGCGCTGGCCGCCGTGCGCGGCGAAACGGAGGGACAGGCATGACCGTCGATCGCGAATACTGCATGAGTTCGTTTCTGACCTATCGCACCATCCAGGATCCGGAATACGCCTTTGCCGACTGGCTGCCGGCGCGGCGCTTTTCCCTGCCGCCGCTGGACAAACGCCTGCCCGTGCGCGACAGCGAGACGCTGGAAAACGAGTTGCGGCGCGCCACACAGGAAGCCTGCAAGGACGGCAAGGCGGCGCTGGCCCTCTCCGGCGGCATCGACTCGGCGGCGCTGGCGCGCTTCATGCCCAAGGGTTCTACGGCCTACACGTTCCGCTGCGTGGTGCCGGGCATGCAGGTGACCGACGAAAGCCCCGGCGCGGCGCGCTATGCCGAGGCATGCGGTCTCAAACACAAGATCATCGACATCTACTGGGAGGACTTCGAGGCGCTGACCCCCAAGCTGATGAAGCGCAAGGGCATGCCCGTGCACTCCATCGAGATCCAGATCTACAAGGCTGCGCTGCAGGCGAAGCGGGACGGCTTTGAGCGCCTGATCTTCGGCGAGACGGCCGACGTTATCTATGGCGGGCTGGACGGTCTGCTCTCCAAGGACTGGCTGGCCGGGGATTTCATCGAGCGCTTTGCCTTCGTGCCCGCGTGGAAGGTGCTGCGCGACGCGCGGCTGGTGGTCAAGCCCATGCTCGCCTACGAGCGCGACGGGCACATCGACCCGCACGAGTTTATTTCGCAGTTCTTCATCCGCGAGGTGGTCACCAGCTATTTCAACGCCTGCGGCTGCGCCGATATCGAAGCGACGCTGCCCTATCTGGGCACGTATCTGGACGCGCCGCTCGACTACGCGCGTGTGCGCGGCGGCGAGAACAAGTACCTGGTGCGAGAGATGTTCCGCCGCCTCTACCCCGGCTTCGTGGCCCCGAAAAAGCTGCCCATGCCCCGCGCCACCAACGAGTGGTTCAAGGACTGGAAAGGCCCCACGCGCCCCGAGTTTCTGCCCCACTGCACGGACAACATGACCGGCGATCAGAAATGGCTGGTCTACTGTCTGGAAATGTTCCTGAACCTACTGGACACGAATTTTGCCGGCAGTGCCGGCTGACAGCGCCTTCGGCCCGGCCGGCAGTGCCGGCTTCCAGTGCCTTCGGCTCGAAGCAGACGCACACCCGCCCCACGAGCAGGGGGCGGGCGTGCTGCGTTTCGTTCCGGATGGGGCGGTAGTGGGAGTAGACGGCGGCAGGCCCACGAGCAGGGGCCTGCCGCCTGCAAAGGCGGGCGTTGGGCGACGCTGCCTTGCCCCGCAGGGGCAAGGGGCGCTGCCGGTGTGCGCAAGCGACGCTGTTTGCCCCTGTGGGGCAAAAGCGCTTCAGAGTGGCGCGCCTGATTTTGGGCGGTTCGCGGGGCAAAGGCGGATAAAGAAACGGTTTGCCTTTCAAGAATGGTTTGGCAGGCGCGCCGGGAGAACGGAAAGCGGACAGTAATTCATGCAGACTGCGTTTCCAAAACGCCGCCTGCTTCCACCGCCGCCCCAAGCGGAACGAAACGCAGAGCGCCCGTCCCCTGCTCGCAGGGCGGGCGCTCGTCGATTCCGAGCCAACGGCTACTGGCCGCCGGCCCTGCCGGCCCGGCTTAGCGGGAAAAGGGGCCGAACCTGGGGCGCGCGCTTTCGCGGATGCCGCGCGCCACGCGCTCCATGCGCGCGTACTTTTTGTTTTCCGGCTGCTGATGCGCGGCCACGGAAAGATAGACCAGCGCCTTTTCGTATTCCTGCCGGTGCAGGAGCATCAATCCAAAAAGGTAGTTCCACTCCGCGCGACGGGTGGACACCTGCATCAGCACCGCCCGGGCGTTGCCATACTGGCCGTCGTCAATCAGGCGGCGGGCCGTCTCCAGGCGCTCATCATCGTCTTCCACGCGCACGCGCGCGCGACGGCTGCCTTTGAGACAGGCGCGATAGGCGCGGTTGATCTCCGCCATGCGTACCCCCGCCCATTCGCGCTCCGGGCCTTCCATGAAGCGATCCGGGTGCCAGCGGCGGGCCAGCGCGCGATACGCCGCGCGCAGTTCCTCCCTGCTCGCGCAGGGCGATACGCCCAGAATCTCATAGTCGCTTGCCATGCCGCGCCCCCTTTCGCAAAGGGAATTTTCCCCCTGATAATTCTCTGAAAAGTATAGCACTTCCCCGCGCCGCCTGTCAAGCACGGCCGCCCCGCGCCGCAAAAAAATCCCGCCGGAGCCTATATATCGTATATCCCCATCGAATTCTCCCACAAGGGGTTGTATATTACAAAAGTATGTCAGTTATTATCGCCGTAGTACAATTCCTTGAACTCCGCCGGGATTCCCTTTACTGCCTGCCGCCAATGGCTTACAATATTCTCCAGAAACTTGTCGAATTCTGGGGAATCGAGGAAACCTGCGATGCAAAGAGCGCCCCGGCGGCGGAAGCGCGCCACGTGGAAGACGGTCTTCTTCCTGGTGGTCTGTTTTCCGTACGGCCTTTTTTTGATGTGGCGGACGCAGCGGTGGCACCCGGCCGTCAAGGGGCTGGTGACCGCCTGTTTCGCGGCGCTGACGGTGGCGGTCTTTTTGCCGATGACCATGCCGCCCACGCGCGGCGGCGGTGGCGTGCGCATGGTGGGCGCGGAAAAGAACGTGGCCGTCTACGGTCCCGAGTTGCCTGCCTCCATGGGCGATGGCTACGCGGGCTACGGCGTGGTTTCCGGGGCCTCGGCGCCGGTGTTCTCCGACGTGCCAGAGGCGGAAGTCACCTACGTCTACGCCAACGACAACGGCGAATTCTATCACCTTTCCGATTGCAAATACGTGGCCTCCTATAGCCGCAAGTACACGCTCCCCGTGGCCTACTACAACGGCTACCAGCCCTGTCTGGAGTGCGGCGCGCCCACCTACGTGCCGGGCGACGCGGGATAACGCGGAAAGAGCCGCCCGCGGACGGTCGCGGTGCCGGCAAAGCGCCGATAAGGCCATCGGCCGCGACAATCGCCCGGATAAAATGCCGTTCGCAGGGTCGCACCCTGCGCGCGGGGCCTCGACGCCCCGCCCAACGATTTGCTTGTCAACATTCCAACTGCCCTCGCGCCGGACGCGAAGGCAGTTTTCGCACACAAAGGGCACGCCCGGCTAAGGGACGGTCTTTGGAAAGGTGGAACGGCGGATGCGCTCCTCTCTCAAACTGCTCGGCCGCTCGGCGCTGCTGGTCGCTATCTGCGTGGCGGTGGGCTTTGCGCTGTTGCTGGCCGCCTTCGCGCTGCCCACGGAGCCGATGCGCGAAAACGCCCTCGCCTCGCAGGACGTCTTTGCCCGCGAGGGCAGTTATCCCATGGCGCGCACGCTGGGCGTGGATGCGAAGCTGGACAATTTCACCGATTCGATGATGCTCGTCCAGGCCGGCTATCAGGCCCCGGAGACTACGCTTTTGCAGCGGACGCTCAACGTCTACCGCCCCTTCCCGCACGGGAACAGAGGCGCCGCGGGCGTCTATGCCGAGTCCCTGGCCGCGCCCGCCCCCGCGCCCCAGAGCAATTATGGCCGCTACTGGCACGGCTATCTCGCCGTGCTCAAGCCGCTTCTTTCCCTCTTTACCTATGAACAACTGCGCGTGGTCAACGCCGTGTGGGTGGCGCTGCTGGGGCTCATTGTGGCCGCGCTGATGTGGCGGCGGGGCCTGCGGCGCTATATCCTCCCCTTTGTGGTGACGGTGCTGCTGTTCGATCCCGTCGCCACCGCCATGAACATGTTCTACACACAGGTCTACGCCGTGACCATGCTCGCCTGCATCGCCATTTTGTCCGGGTGGAACTGGCTGCGCGCGCGGACGGGGCGGCTTTTGCTGCTGTTCACGCTGACGGGCTGCCTGACCAGCTATCTGGATCTGCTGACCTGCCCCTTGGTTTCCTTCGGCATCCCCTGCGTGCTCTGCCTCTGCCTCGCCGCGCCGGACTGGAAGGACGGCCTGAAGCTGGTGCTGACGGCGCTGATCTGCTGGGGCATCGGCTATGGCGGCATGTGGGCGGGCAAGTGGGTTCTCGCGGCGCTGTTGGGTGGCGAGAACATCGGCCTGCTCGAAACGCTGCGGCTGCGCTCCTCCGCCGCGGGCGCGTCGAACCCGCTCGGCGCCATCGCGGTCATCGTCAAGCGGCTGCTCGTCCACCTGCGCGTGCCGATGCTGGCCTTGGCGCTGCTGCTCGCCCTCGTCCTCGCCGTCCTCTTTCTGCGGCGCTCGCCGCTGGAAAAGCTGAAGTCCCTCGCCTGGCTGCCCTGGGCGGCGGTGTGCCTGCTGCCCTTTGTCTGGATCGCATTCGCGCAGAACCATTCCTACATCCACCGCTGGTTCGTCTACCGCCTGCTGGCCATCTGCGTCTTTGGCGGCCTGTGCCTGCTGGCGCGGCTGACGGAGAAGCGCGGCGCGGCCCCGCGCGTTGGGACGGGTGCGGAAATGGCGGCGGACGGAGCGGAGCAAGCGCCCCGCCAGCGGTGAGGCCGGGGCGCGGCGGACCCTGTTTGCTCCGCCCATAGGACCGGACGAGCCGCGAAAGGCGTTCCCGCGCGCCGCGGGGACGTTTTTTTCTGCCCACGAGAGCGCCCGACCGCCGCATGTAGCGCGCTCTGCCGCCCGGCCCCGCGAACGTTGCCAGGCAAAAATGCCCCCGCGCCAACGCGCCCCTTTCCGGCGGGCAGCCTGAAATGCCCAACGCCGGAAAGGGGCGCGTCCGTTCGCGGAGGCGTTCCCTGCTTCCTGTCTTTCTTCCTGTCTTTCTTCCTATCCCTCGGCCATGCGGTAGCCCACGCCGATCTCCGTGAGTATATACTCCGGCATGGCGGGGTCTTTCTCGATCTTGCGGCGGATGTTGGCCATGTTGACGCGCAGAAGCTGCGTATCGCAGTTGGAAAACGGCCCCCACACCTCGCGGATCATGCTGTCGTGGGTGAGCACCTTGCCGGCGTTGCGGCACAGGAGGGTGACGATCTTGTATTCGATCTGCGTCAGGTGCACCTCTCTGCCGTCCACGCGCACGATGCGTTTTTCCGTGTCCACCTGCAAGCCGCCGATATTGTAGACGCTCTTTTCGCCTTCGGCCATGCGCTGGCCGTGGCGCAGCGCGGCGCGGATGCGGGCGAGCAGTTCCTCCGCGCCAAAGGGCTTGGTGATATAGTCGTCCGCGCCGTCATCCAGGGCGCGCACCTTGTCCTTTTCCTGCCCGCGGGCGGAGACAACCACTACCGGCACGCTGGACCATGTGCGTATATCGCTGAGCAGCTCCTGCCCGTCGCGGTCGGGCAGGCCCAGGTCCAGCAGCATCAGATCCGGGCTGTGCGAGGCCAGCATGGACACAGCCGTGGCCGCCTTGCCCGTTTCCAGCGTGGCATAGCCCGCGCCGGTAAGCACGGTGCGCATGAGATTGCGGATGCGCTCGTCGTCCTCGACGATGAGTATGGTGGGCACGTTGTTACGCATGCGTTTCTTCCTCCTTCATTGGCAGCGTGAAGCGGAAACAGGCTCCGCCGCCCTTCAGGTTTCGCGCTGAGAGCGTGCCGCCGTGGGCCATGACGATGGTGCGGCAAACGCTCAGGCCGATGCCCATGTTGTTGCGCGAATGGGCGGCGCTGTCGCTGGGCTGGGCGGCGGATGGGTCAAAGAGCGTCTTGAGCTTTGCCTCGGGAATGCCCGCGCCGTCGTCGGAAACCTCGAACACCGCCTCGTCTCCCTCCACGCGCAGCGTGACGCGCACGTTTTCCGCCCCTTCCGCGTGAAAAGCGGCGTTTTCCAAGAGGTTGGAGAGCACCTGGCGGATGAGTATGGGGTCCATGGGCGCCATCACCAGCTCCTCCGGCAGCGATATGGAGGCCACCGGCCGGGCAAAGCGGGCGCGGTACTTGCGCACCGCCTCGGAAACGACTTCCTCCGCGGCCTCGGGCGTCTTGCGCACATCCGCGGCCTCGCCCACGCGGGTGATGGAGAGCAGGTTCTCCACCATGCGGATGAGCCACTGGGCGTCGTCGGAGATCTCCATGAGCATGGCGCGCCGGCGTTCGGGCGCAATGTCCTTGGTCTCGTCGGACAGAAGCGAAGCCGCGGCGGAGATGGAGGTCAGCGGCGTGCGCAGATCGTGGGACACGGCGCGTAAAAGGTTGGCGCGCATCTCCTCCAGACGGGCGCGGTAGTTGCGCTCCTCCTGCCGCTTGAGCTGCGTGGTCATGGCGCTGATGAGCAGCGCCGTGGCCAGCAGCACCAGAAAGGTCAGCGGATAGCCGGCGAGGCTGAAGTTGAAGGACATCAGCGGCACCGTAAAGGCGAAATTGATGGCGAACACGCTCAGCACCGCCGCGGCCACGCCGTAAAAATACCCGCGCGTCAGGCGGCTGACGAGCGCCACGGCAAAGAGAAAGAGCATGGGCGCGTAGCTGTCGCCCTCGGGGTCGAAGTAGCGGCACAGCGCGCTCAGCCCAATGGCCAGGGCCAAGGCAAGCAGCGTCAAAAGCGTATCCCGCCAGGAAAATTGCAGCAGCTTTTCCCCCGCGGGCCTTTCCCTTCGCCGCAAACGCGCTCCCTCCCTTCGCATCGCCCCTATTATAGCACAACTCCGGCGCAAATGTGTGAAGAAACGATGAATTGGCGCAAAGAGCGCCCGCGGCAAAGCCCCCGCCTCTTGCGAAGCGGGGGCCGTATTCGTCGTTTTTCCTATGCCGCGCTCTCCGGCGGATTGGCGACTTCCAGGCGGGTGAAGATCCACGCATCGCCCTCCAGACGGAAGCCGTAGCGCTCCACGCGCACGCTGTCGCCCACGCGCACTTCCAACTCGAGCACGAAGAACGTGTATTCCACGCCGTCCAATTCGATTGTCTCCTGCGGGAACGAGGTCAAAAGCGCTTCCTCGAAGGCGGCGCGGTCCTCCTCCGTCATCGCGGCCACGCGCTCCTGAATCTGCGCCTTCAGCGCCTGCGCCGGTTCGGAAAGGACCGCGCCCGCTCCCGCCAGCGTTTCGTCTACCTGCGCCTCGAAACCGATGACCGAAAGGAAGGTGAAGATCTGTTCCTTTGCCGGCAGCGCCTCCAGCGCCGCCTTTTCTTCGGCGGTGACCACGCGCTCGACGTTGGCGATCTGGATGCTGGCCCCCTCCTCCTCGGCGGCGATGCTGTCTACCACCGTTGCCAGCGCCTCGACCATGGGCACGTTATCCTCGGCCTTGACGCCGTGTACCGTCTCCGTGGCCGGCACCTCGGTAAAGACCGGCGCGGGCGTCGGAACGGGCGTCGCCGTGGGCACGGGGGTGGCCGTGGGGGCGATGGGCGCGTCGCTCGGCGCGGACTGCGTGGGGCGTGCGGTCGGAGCGGCCGTGGGCGCGATGGGTTCGTCGCTCGGCACGGGGGCCGGCGTGCGCGTCGGGGTGGGCGTTGCCGTCGCTACCGGTGTGGGCGTCGGCGTGGGTGTCGCCGTCGCTACCGGCGTGGGGGTGGGCGTCGGCGTGGGTGTCGGGGTGGGCGCGGGCTGTTCGTAGCCGCAGGCGGTGCAGACACCATCTTCAAACGCATGCGGCTCAGCCGTCGCGCCCTCGAGGGGCGTGTATTCCACTTCCTCGTTGACCACCTGCTGGCAGACGAAGTTCGTACACACGTCCTGCGTAGCCGTATAGGCGGCGGCGATATGCGTCTGATCGTCCAGAGACATGTAGCCGTCCTCACCGGAGACGATACGGCGCTCGGTGTTTGCGTGTTCGCAGGTGAAAACGGGCAGCTTGTCGCCGAGTATGTTGGCGATGCCATAGCATTTCACGCACCACAGGCCGTTGGGGAAGTATTCGTCGTGCGGCTCCACCACGGAGAGTTCCTCATAGCGCAGCGGCTCGTCGAAGAATATCTCGCCGCAGTCCAAGCATTGGGGATAGTACACCCGCGTGCCGGTAAAGCGATGGGTGTAGGCGTCCACGCAGGTGTATTCGAACGCGCTGTCGTAGTCCACATCCCAGTACTCGCCCATATGTTCGTGGGCGCAGCCGGGATCCTCGAAGCCGCAGATACATTTGCGCTCGTTGTAAGGATCGAAATAGTGATCCTCGATATCCGTCACCTTGCGCGGCGGCACAGAGGTATCCGTCCACCGTTCGCCGCAGCGCAGGCAGGTGTAAATGGGGTAGGATTCGAAGTCGACGCCATGGGTACGGCCGTCGATGATCCGGTAGGTCATCGGATGCGGGTCTTCGAAGGAGGGGGTGTATTCGTAATCCACCTTCATCATGTCGTGCGGGCAGACGCTTTGCGCGCCGCAGCTCTCACAGACGCCGTCCACAAACCAGTGCGGCTGCCGCTCGGTGAGCGCGACTATGTATTCCTCGTTGAAGGACATGCCGCAATCCACGCACACGTCGTGCGTCATATCATAGGCGGTGAAAGTGTGCGTCCATTCGTCGACGTACACGTACTCCTCCTTCGCGGACCATACATCTTCTTCGCGCGTGTTTTCGTGCGCGCAGACGTAGCCGCAAGTGGGACAGACGCCGTTTTCAAAGTCGTGGCTCGAATCTGTGACGCTGTAGGAATCCTCCCAGCGCTCATCGGTGGTCAGACCGCAGTAAATGCACACATTGCCAAAGAGCGCATAATCTGTGCGCGTGTGCGTTGCCGCGTCCTTGGGGGCGTATTCCACGCGGTCAGTCATTTCAAGGAACGTGCGGGAAAACTCGTGCTCACAGCTCACCACCGGCTCGTCCGGCAATGTGGGCGATTCCAGCAGCTCCCCCTCAGCAAGCGCGAAGCTCGAGAGCGCCAGCACCAGCGCCAGCAAAACCGCCATACGGCGCAGACATTTTTTCATGGCTCCTTCCTCCATCTCTTTATTGTGCGAACACAGCGCTTTTACCATTATATCCCCCAAAAATACCATACGTCAAGCGGTTTCTTTACAAAACAATTATTTGTTTATGTTGTTTTGCCCGTCCAAAAACAGCCCTTGCCCCGCGCGGCAAAACGCGCTATACTATATGCAGGAAATTCATTTCCGAAAGGAGCATCCATATCCATGAAAAAAAGTGAAATGCAGACCTTGCGCCAGTATGTGGGCGACCTTGACTCCATCTTCGGCATCAAGGATTATACCTACAACGACGGCCCTGCGCGGGGCATGCGCGCCTTTGACGTGAAAAACGGCAAGGGCCTGGAGATGACGCTGGCGGCCGACCGCGGCCTGGACATCCCCTGCCTGCGCTATAAGGGCGTGAACGTCTCCTTCGCCGCCAAGGTGGGCCTGCGCGCGCCCTCGCTCTATACCGAGGACGCGGGCCGCGGTTTCCTCAAGCAGTTCAATGCCGGCATGCTCACCACCTGCGGCATCACTTACGCCGGCGCCGCCTGTGAGGACGGCGGCCGCAAGCTCGGCCTGCACGGCAATTACGACAACACCCCCGCCGCCAAGGTGGCCTATGAGACCGTTTACGAGGGCGACGAGGCCATCCTGCGCCTGCGCAGCGAGGTACGCGAGGCCTGCGTGTTCGAGGAGAACATGCTGCTCACCCGCGAGGTGCGCATACACACGGAAAAGAACGTCTATCAGGTGATCGACCGCGTGGAGAACCAGGGCTTTGAGCCCACGCCGATGATGCTGATCTACCACATCAATTTCGGCCATCCGCTGCTGGACGAGGGCGCGCGCATCTACGTCAACTCCGGCCACGTCGAGCCGCGCGACGATTTTGCCCGCGAGGGCCTCGCCATCCATGACCGCATGGAGGCCCCGGAGATCGGCCGCGCGGAACAGTGCTATTTCCACACCGGCTTCCCGGCGCAGGGCTTTGCCATGCTGCACAATGAAAAGCTGGGCATGGCCGCGGCGCTGCGCTTCGACGCCAAGGCGCTGCCGCTTTTGTGCGAGTGGAAGTGCATGCGCGCCGGCGAATACGTGCTCGGCCTCGAGCCGACCACCTCGGGCGTGCTCTCCCGCGTCGAGGCGCGCGCGAACGGCCTGCTCATCACCCTCGAGCCCGGCCAGGTCTACGAGTCCGGCTTCGAGATGGAGCTGACCGACGACGCGGCCCTCATCGAGGAATACAAGAAAATGGCCAACTAACCCGGCAGAGGGCGGCAGTGCCGCCGGCCAGTGCCGTTGGCTCGAAGTAGACGCGCCCAAGCCCCACGAGTAGGGGGCTTGGGCGCGTCGTTTCGTTCCGGTTGGAGCGGTGGTGGGAATAGACGGCGACAAGCCCACGCGCAGGGGCTTGCCGCCTGCGGCGTTGGGGACGGGGCTGCGGGGAAACAACGGCTGCCGTTCCCCAAAAAGGGATTCTCAAGGGATTGATCCCTTGAGAGGGTGCGGGCAGAGCCCGCCGGGCCGGCAGTGCCGGCTGACAGCGCCGTTGGCTCGAAGTAGACGCCTGTCTGCCCCACGAGTAGGGGGCAGACAGGCTGCGATTCGTTCCGCTTGGGGCGACGGTGGAAGCAGGCGGCGTTTTGGAAACGCAGTCTGCATGAATTGCTGTCCGCTTTCCGTTTTCCCGGCGCGCCTGCCAACCATTCCTGATGGGCAAAGCGCTCCAAAAACCCTGCTCTCCCCCGCGATAACCCAAAATCAGGCGCGCCAACTCTGAAGCGCTTTTGCCCCGCAGGGGCAAACAGCGTCGCTTGCGCACACCGGCAGCGCCCATTGCCCCCCGCGGGGCAAGGCAGCGTCATTTCCCCTTCTCCAAATCTTCCTTTCCGCATCGTGATAGACATGCGCCAGCGATAAAAAAGGGCGAAAGCCCCATTCTTCCGCGAAAATGACAATGCCACAGAACCGGCGCACATTGCGCCGCATCATAAAAGCGCCATCCACTCGCACTCCCAAAAACCGCCGCAGGCGGCAGGCTCCTGCTCCTGAGCCTGCCGCCGTCTACTCCCTCCACCGCCCCAACCGGAACGAAACGCAACACGCCCACCCCCTACTCGTGGGGCGGGCGTGCGTCTACTTCGAGCCGAAGGCGCTGGCTCCCGATACTATCGGGCGGCGACGGCGGCTTCTTCGGCGGCGAGGCCGGAGACGTAGTTTTGCAAATACGCCTCAAAGCCCTTCACGTCCTCGGGATTGGGCGCGAGTGTGACGCCCTTGGCGCCGGCGAACACCTTGTTGTTCAGATAGTCGCCCAGGCTCTCGCCCGCCTCGCGGCAGACCATGTAGGAGGCCAACAGCGCCATGCCGTAGGGGCCACCCTCGCCGGCGGTCTCCATGCAGGTGACGGGCGCCTTGCAGGCTGCGGCCATGTAGCGCTGCGCCACGCCCGGCGTCTTGAACAGGCCGCCGTGGCCGGTCAGGGAGTCGATGGCCACGTTCTCCTTGTGGAGGATCTCCATGCCGATGCACATGGTGGCCATGGCGCCGTAGATCTGCGAACGCATGAAGTTGGCCAGCGTGAAAGCGCTGTCCGGACGGCGCATCACCAGGGGACGGCCGGAATCGAGGTGGGTGATGCTCTCGCCGGCCATGTAGTTGTAGACCAGCACGCCGTCGCAATCGCCCGCGCCCTCGAGGCTCTTTTTGTACAGGGCGGTATAGAGATCGCCAGCGGAGACCTTGGCCCCGAACAGCTCCAGCGTCTCGCGCAGCATGCCCACCCAGGCGTTGATGTCGTTGGTGCAGTTGTTGCAGTGCACCATGGCGGCGGGCGCGCCGGCAGGAGTGGCCACGATGTCGATCTCCGGATAGATGTTCTTGAGCGGATGATCGAGCACCACCATGGCGAAGATGGACGTGCCGGCAGAGACATTGCCCGTGCGCGGGGAGACGGCGTTGGTGGCGGTCATGCCCGTGCCCACGTCGCCCTCAGCGGGCGCGAAGGGCACGCCTTCCTTGAGTTGGCCGTTCAAAAGTGCCGCGCCTTCTTTGGTGAGGCTGCCGGCGTTCTCGCCCGCCATCAGCGGCTTGGGCAGCACATCGCGGATCTTCCAGGGCAGGCCGCGCGGGGCGATGAGGGCGTCGAACTTGTCAAGCATGCCCTCGTCGTAGGCGCCGGTCTTGTCATCGATGGGGAACATGCCCGAGGCCTCGCCCACGCCCACGGCGTTGACGCCGGTGAGCGCGTGATGGATGTAGCCGGCCAGCGTGGTGATGTGGGCGATGCGGGAGACGTGCTCCTCGCCGTTGAGAATGGCCTGATACAGGTGCGCAATGCTCCAGCGCTGGGGAATATTGAAGCCGAACAGATCGGTCAGCTCGCCCACCGCCTGCGCGGTCATGGTGTTCTGCCAGGTGCGGAAGGGCACGAGCAGGTTCCAGTCCTTGTCAAAGGCCAGATAGCCGTGCATCATGCCGGACACGCCCACGGCGGCCACGTCTTCAAGGCCCTGCACGCCGCTGATCGCCGCGTTCAGGCCCTTCCACGCCTCCTCCAGCGGGTAGGTCCAGACGCCGTTTTCAAAGCTGCTCTTCCAGGTATAGTCCCCGGAAGACACGGTGGCGTACTTTTCGTCGATCAGCACGGCCTTGATGCGCGTGGAGCCGAACTCCAGTCCCAAAAACTTTTTCATAAAGCGGTCTCCTCCCGTTTTGATGTGCAAAAACGACGCGCGGCGCCGGCGGGCAGTGTCTGCCGCCGGCGCGCGGGCAATTTAGCGATAGAGCGCCTGCCCCAGCATCAGATCGCGCTTGAGCGAACGGATGGTGGTGTCCTTGTCGATGAACACGGCCTCGATGCCCATGGCGGCCGCCCAGTCGCCCATCTGCTCGGCGGTGAGGTCGTAGGTAAAGGCGGTGTGGTGCGCGCCGCCGGCGTAGATCCACGCCTCCACGCCCGTCTCAAAGTCCGGCAGGGGCCGCCAGAAGTTGGTGGCCACGGGCAGTTTGGGCATGGGCTTTTCGTTCTTGATGCACTCCACATCGTTGATGATGAGGCGGAAGCGCGTGCCCAGGTCGATCAGCGAAGTGGCGATGCCGCGCCCGGTCTTGCAGGTGAACACCAGACGGGCCGGGTCTTCGCGGTCGCCCATGGACAGGGGCAGGCAGCGGATGGCCATGCGGCCCTCGGCCATGGAGGGGCAGACCTCCAGCATGTGCGCCTGCAAAATGCCCTTCTTGCCGGGCACGAGGTTGTAGGTGTAGTCCTCGAGCATGGAGGTGCCCTTGGCGTCCTTCATGCCGGCGGTCATCAGCTTCATCACGCGCACCATGCCGGCGGTCTTCCAGTCGCCCTCGGCGCCGAAGCCGTAGCCCTTTTCCTCCAGGCGCTGAATGGCCAGGCCCGGAAGCTGCTTGAGCGCGCCCAGGTCGCCAAAGTGGGTGACGATGGCGTGGTAGTCCTTTTCCACCATGAAGCGCTCAAAGCCCAGCTCGATCTGCGCCTGCACGGCCACATGGCGGCGGAATTCCTTCTCGTCGCGGCCATCGAGGAGTATGTCGTACATGTTGTAGTACTCGTCCACCAGCGCGTCGGTGTCCGCCTGGCTGACGGCGGCGACGTATTCGGCAATTTCGTTGACCGGATAGGCGTCCACGGTCCAGCCCAGCTTGATCTGCGCCTCGACCTTGTCGCCCTCGGTGACGGCCACGTTGCGCATGTTGTCCGCCACGCGCAGTATGCGCACGTTGCGGCTCTCCACCAGGCCGATGGCCGTGCGCATCCAGGAGGCGATGCGCTCCTGCACGCGCGCGTCGCTCCAGTGGCCGGCGATCACCTTGCGCTCGATGCCCATGCGGGTGACGATGTGGCCGTACTCGCGGTCGCCGTGGGCGGACTGGTTCTCGTTCATGAAGTCCATGTCGATGGTGTCGTAGGGGATCTCCTCGTTGAACTGCGTGTGCAGGTGCAAAAGCGGCTTGCGGTACTCGCGCAGGCCCGCGATCCAGCTCTTGGCCGGGGAGAAGGTGTGCATCCAGGTGATGACGCCGGCGCAGTCGGGATCGGCGTTGGCCTCGTTGAAGGTCTGGCGGATGAGCGCGTCGGTGATCAGCGTCGGCTTCCAGACCAGCTCATAGGGGAGCTTGCCCGAGGCGTTGAGCGCTTCGACGATGATCCTGGAATGCTCGGCGACATGGGCCAGGCATTCGTCGCCGTAGAGATCCTGCGAGCCGGTGAGGAACCAGAACTTGTACGCTTTTTGCAGCATGAGCAACATCCTCCTGTTTCGTGGTCGTGAAAAATTCGTTAGCTTCCCGCTGAAACAAGCATACAACTTGTACACCCTGCCTGACAAGTTGTTTTTTTCATTTTTGCGCGAAAAGTCGCAAAAAACGCGCGGCGCGCCGGGCAAGGGGACGGTTTTGCGCGCGGAAAGGGCGCGGAGAGCCGCGCGGGGCGCTTGTTTGCCGGGGCGCTACTTCCGCGCCGTCGTGGAACCGCGCGCGATCAGTTCCGGCTGGAGAATGACGTGCGTCTCCACGCGCTCGCCGGCGATGAGGGCCAGCAGCAGGCGCGCCGCCGCGCGGCCCAGCTCCTCGTGGGGATGGGAGACGGTGGTCAGGCCCATCTTGAAGTTCTCCGCCAGGAGGGAATTGTCGTAACCGGTGACGGAGACGTCCTCCGGCACGCGCAGGCCCTCGGCTTCCAGCGCGCGGATGACGCTGACGGCGATCTCGTCGTTGTAGCAGACCACGGCGTCCATCCCGCCGCGCCGCGACAGCACCGCCGCGCCCGCCGCCGGGGCCACGGTGCGGTCCTCCGTGTGGTACCAGAGCACGCGGTCGGGGTCGTAGAGCACGCCCGCCTCCTGCAGGGCGCGCACATAGCCGCGGTGGCGCTCCACGCCCTGCGTGTCGTCGGCCTTGAAGATGCCGGCGATGCGGCGGTGGCCGAGGGAGAGCAGGTATTTGGTGATGAGATAGCCGCCGCCGGCGTCGTCCAGCAATACGTGGGGCCGGTCGCGCATGCTCTCAAAGCAGCCCTGAATAAATACATAGGGGATGCCGCGCGCGTCAAAGCGCTCGTACAGGGCGGCGTGACGGCAGAAAATCTGGCTTTTGCTCGGCTCGATGATGAGGCCGTCGATGGCCTTGTCCGCAAGCTCTTCCAGATAGCGCGCCTCGAGATGGCGGGCGTTGCGCGTGCTCTTTAAGAGGATGCTGTAGCCGTGCTCGGCCAGTTCCTGATCGATGCCCTGGATGACACGGGGGAAGATGTAGTCGGCCAGATAGGTGGTGACCACGGCAATGTTCCTGCTGCCGGGGCGGCTGCGCTCGGCCACGAACGTGCCCCGCCCGTGTTCGGCGCGCAGATAGCCCTGCTCGATGAGCGCGGCGAGGGCCTTGCGCACCGTCTGACGGCTCACCTGATAGCGCGCGGCCAGTTCGTTCTCCGATTCGATGCGCTCGCCCGGCCGGTGCCGGCCCGCGAGGATCGCCGCGCGCACCTCGCCGGCGATGCGCTCGGATTTGCGCCCGTATCCGTCCATGCCCACGCCTCCTTTGTGTCGCTTCTATTATACATGTTCGCGGCGGGAAGGACAAGGAAAAACGCAAAAAACGCCCCGCGACCATGTGGCCGCGGAGCGCGCGTCAGTCCTTCCAGATAAAGCGGCGGAGGATGGATTCGCCGCCGTCCACCACGATGCTCTGCCCGGTGCAGAAGCGGTTTTCCACGGTGAGGAAATACGCCCAATCGGCGATCTCCTCCGGCGACGCCCAGCGCTTGAGGGGCGTCTCGTCCATGATCTGCGCCCAGAGCGCTTCGTCCTCGATCACGGGGCGGTTGAGCGGCGTCAGCACCCCGCCGGGGTCGAGGCTGTTGCAGATCGCGCCCCATTTGGCCACGCGCAGGGCCACGTTCTTGGTATAGGCCACCACGCCGCCCTTGCTGGCGCTGTATTCGGGAAACTCGGAGCCGGTGTGGCCGCTGGCCGAGCCGATGTGGAGGATGGCGCGGATGCCCTCGCGCACGCCGTACTTCTCCGTGACGCGGATGAGCGCCTTGAGGTTTACGTCGATGTCGTCCTCGTTCTGCGTGCCGGCGCAGTTGATGAGTATATCGACATCTTCCAGCGGCGGCAGCGCCGCCTCGTCGCGGATGTCCAACCGATAATGCGCATAGCGCGGGTGCTCGATGGCCGCCGCTTCCCGGTCGATGCCGGTTACGTTGTGGCCCCCGTCCAGAAAGCGCCGCGCGATGGCGCTGCCGATGCCGCCGGACGCGCCGGTGATCAGTGCGTTCATTTGCCGTCCCTCCCGGTGTATTCGAGGTATTCCCGGCCCACGCCGAGGGCTTTCCACCGCCGGACCGCCCGGTAGCCGAAGGGCGAGAAGACGATCTCCATCAGCACCTCGGCCACCGCGCCGGTCAGCGCGCACATGGCGCACTGCAAAAGCGTCCAGTGGAAGCCGTCCCAGAAGATGGGCGCGAAGAGCATGAAGACGATGACGGAAAAGAGGAAGTTGTCCGCGAACTGGCCGATGAAGGTGGAGATATAGGTACGCGCGGCAAAGGCGGCCTTGCCGTCCGGGTTCTTGCGGAAGGCCGAACCGATCGCCCAGTTGAGGAAGTTGTTGAGCGCCGCCGAGGCGAGGAAAGCCACCGTGCTGCCCAGAAGGATGAACCACGTGCCGCCGAGGATGCCGTTGAGGGCCGTGTAGTCCGCGGCGTTCGAGGGGATGATGCTGGCGATGTAGAAGATCAGGCAGGTGAGCAGGTTCACCCCCGCCGCCAGCACCGCCACGCGGTTGGAGGCGCGGGGGCCGAAGTGCTTGGTGATGACGTCCATGCAGAGAAACGACAGCCAGGAGACGAGGATGCCGCCGTCGAGGGCCAGCCACTCTGTCTGCACCAGCGTCTTGTTGGCGAGCAGGTTCATGCAGATAACGCTGACCACGAACAGCGTCACCGCCGTGGCGGGGATGCAGCGCAACAGCGCCGCCGTTTCCTCCCGCTCCCGCCGCAGCCACGCCGAAAGGGAGAAGGGCCTGTTTTTGCGGGCGACCAGATGCTCCATGCGTTTTCCTCCAAAGAAAAAAGTGGCCGCGCCAAAGGCAGACCACTGTTTTCAGGCACAAAACAGCAGCCCTGGTTTTGTTTTACGACAGGATGGCGCAAACGAACTGTCGGCCCCCATGGGGACGGGGATATTATACACGATGCGGGGGGAAAATGCAAGGGCTAATTCGTGCGAAAATAGCGCGTGCTTTTCCCCCGGCCCTCGCGCTGAAGTTCGCCGGACGCCACCAAATGGCGGAAAGCGCCCTCAATGGAACTGTCGCTGAGGGAAGGGCAGAGTTCCCGGATATCCTGTTTGGTGAATCTGCCGAGTTTGAGCAGGCTCGCGCGCCGCACCATTTCCAGGGCGGACAGCTTCGCCTCCACCAGACACAGGCGCTCGTCGAGGTCCCTGTAAGCGGCGAGGACGGTGCCGAGGAGGTATTTGATGAAGGGGACGGCGTTTTCCCTGCCCGCATGCCACCCGTCCTGCGAGCGGGCGAGCGCGTCGTAGTACAGGCCCTTGTCTTTGGCGATCTTCGCCTCGAGGGAGATGTATCTGCCCACGGTGAAACCGCTTTTGTACAAAAGCAGCGTCGTCAAAAGGCGGCTCATCCTGCCGTTGCCGTCGTTGAAGGGGTGGATGCAGAGAAAGTCGTGGATGAAGACGGGGATGGCGATCAACGGCTCCAACTCCATGTTGCCGATGACCCGGTTGTATTCTTCGCAGATTCTCTCCAGCGCCTCCGGCGTCTCATAGGGCGCGAGCGGCGTGAAGAGCGTCTCCACGCGCCCATCGGCATAGGTGACGCTGATGTAGTTCTGCACATTCTTCGTGCGCCCGGCAAGGGGGTTGTCCATGTGGCTGTACAGCAGCTTGTGCAGCTGCAGGATGTAGTTTTGCGTGATGGGGATGGCGTCGTGGTTTTCGTGAATGATGTTCAGCGCGTCCCGGTAGCCGGCGATCTCCTGTTCGTCGCGATCCTTCGGCGTGGTCTTCTCCGCCACGAGCTGGCGCAGCCGCGCATTGGTGGTGACGATGCCCTCGATGGCGTTGGAAGCCTCGGTGCTCTGCACCATGGCAATCTCCACCAGTTTTTCGAGGGCTTCCGGCTGCCGCTGCAAGACCGTTTCCTGCTTCCCCGCCTCCCGGTAGATGGCGGCGATCAGGCCAAGAAGGTCGGAATCCCATTTCTGCGCCCGGATGATGGAGTAGTTGAAGTCCCGCAT
>LHCFC04200__coassemble_686_pt1 | contig 20484 bp, 15 predicted proteins | sample LHCFC04200__metabat2_high_PE_065 | metagenome-assembled genome bin LHCFC04200
GGTCAAGGCAAGTGCGTGGCAAATATTCAAATCGTGATTTCAAAAATGAAACTCGTTCGGAGATTCGTTAAATCGTCGCCGAAAATCCCTCAAACGCTTCCAAGTCTAAAAATGAACGAGGTTTCAAGGAAACCCCAACAACGATTCTGAAAAGTGTTCGCGCCAAAAATGCAAAACCAGGTCGGATATGCCCGTTTTACCGGTAAATATGCAAGAAACAGGACGCGCTCAGCGTATCATTGAGCGCGTCCTTAGGTGGCGGAGAAGGAGGGATTTGAACCCTCGCGGCAGTTATCCCACCCTACTCCCTTAGCAGGGGAGCCCCTTCGGCCTCTTGGGTACTTCTCCACGTCTATTCGATTTTGGCGGAGAGAGAGGGATTCGAACCCCCGGTGCCTTTCGACATCACTGGTTTTCAAGACCAGCGCCTTAAACCGCTCGGCCATCTCTCCCCGGATGAAAACCGCAAGATTCATTATAGCAGAATGCGTCGCCTTTGTCAATGATTTTCTGCAAAAAAGATGGGATGCGGAGCATTTATAAACCAATGCCCAGAACAGGTCCGGGCTGTTTTCAGAAGATATGTCGCATTTCAGCAGTCCGGCTAAGTCCCGTAATGCTGCAAAACCAATTCTTTGAACCGACGGACGGGTTCAGTTAAAACCGCGTCGGAGCGCGTGAGGATGGATACGTCCTGCGATGGACTTCCATTGGAAAGCGTAAAATAATCTACATTATATCTGGGCAAATCGTATTTGACGACCAACTCTGGAACGAGCGCGCAGCCCAGGCCAATGTCCACCATATTCAGCGTGGTAAATACGTTGCGGCTGACGATGCTGTATGCTGGGAGAAAACCCTCCTGCTCACACAAATTGCGCAAAAGCCTGCCGAGATATGTTGACGCGGGCATGATGATAAAGGGTTTATCGCGCAAAACGCTCAAACCAATAGGGGGGAACTCATCTTTTTCGGGCCGCATGAGGAGATAAGACTTGGGAACTGCAAGCAAAATGCGTTCGTTTGTGATAAATACATTCTTAAAGCGGGTTTCATCCGGATGTGCGGCGCCAATCATCAAATCGATTTGGCGGTCGTAAAGCAGGTCATACAATTCACGTTCCTGAACGCCGTCTTCAATGAAAAATGCACAGGAGGGGAATTCCTGCAAAACATTCTGTATAATCTGCGGGAGCATGAAGGCGCTGCGGTGCGGGGGAATACCAACGCGCAATTGTACTTGCCCGCTGGTACGGATATCGCTGATATGGCGATAGATATGGGCTTCCGATAACAGAACTTGTTGGGCCCATTCGACATATTCTTTGCCTGCACTGGTGGTTTCCAGAGGAATTGTGGTGCGGTCGAAAAGGATGACGCCCAATCGTTCTTCCAGGGATTTAATGCTTTGGCTTAACGATGGTTGGCTGATGTGCAGGCGTTTGGCTGCGAGCGTGAAGCTGCGCTCTTGGGCAATGGCTACAACGTAGCGCAGAGTATTGAAGTTCATGCGCGATGCTCCTGTTAGAATGATAATCGTATTATAACATATCTTATGCACTTTTGCCAGCACGAGAATAAATTTGAAATCATTGGAATTACTTATATTTTATGGAGTTTTGCACTTTTTGCGTGGATTGTAAAATATGAAACAATATCCATTACGGCGCAATATTAACTTTTAGAAATTCATTTTGAGATACAAAATGGCATACAATCCGTTAAAAATGAAGGGAATATGCATATATAACATTCAAATTCAAAACAAACAATGTAAAAATATTAGCAACCGAAGAAAAAGTATTGTATATCCAGTAGGATTGTTCTATAATGTTGATATTATATATCGCCCGAGAAACGGCGATGCCAGTGAACGGGGACGTTAATTTGTACAGGAGGCGGGAGTATAATGTCGGAAGTAACGGTTTATGGCGTAAAAGCCGGTTCGGGAGAGCATGTCTATCATCCCATCCCAGTCACGCGCATGGCGAACGGAACGATGATGTGTGTGCCGCTGCATATCGTCAACGGTATGCGGCCGGGCCCCAAAATCATGCTTAGCGCCCTTTCGCATGGCGATGCCACGACCGGCTTGGAAATTATTCGGCAGGTTCTTGAAAGTGTCGATGTCCATGAGCTTTGTGGAACGATTGTGGCTGTCCCCTGCCAGAATCCTGTTGCCTTTGAGTGGGATTCCCGCAATACGCCGATTGATGACTACAATATGAACCGGACCTATCCGGGAAATGCTCGCGGCTGGTTTACCGAACAGCTTTCGGCTGCAATTTCTCCGCTGTGCGATGAGGTGGATATGCTCATCGATTGGCACGGCGGTGGTTACGGCTCGGCCATCAACTACATTTTGCTTCGACTCGGTTCACATGAGGGCGGGGACGAAACGGAAAAGCTCGGCCTTGCTTACGGCCTGGAGTATCTCTACAATGGCAAGCCTGCCGGGCCGGCAGCGGCGTATGCCGGCAGTCTTACAGATTATATGTTGACGTTGGGCAAAAACGCCATTGTCGCAGAGATCGGTTCCGGCATGGAACTGGCGTTTGATATCGTGGCTTCCGGGGTGCGTGGCGTATTCAATGTTATGAAACACATGGGTATGTTGCCCGGAACCCCCATCCTGCCCAGCCGCCAGTATATTATTCGGGATCGGCCGCTGGTTCGCCCGAAAAACGGCGGCATGTTCTATCCGGAGTGCGGTGCGGAATATTTGAACCGCACTGTGCCCACGGGTACCCTGGTGGCGACGATTCGTTGCCCGCTTACATTTGATATTATTGAGAGCATCTATGCGCCCTGCGAAGAAACGGTGTTTTTGGATATGCGCGGCGTCATGGCCAAAGTGCATCCCGGAGATTATGCGTATATCTTTGGAGATCGCTCCACCGCAAGAGTAATTGAAAACGACTGAGAGGGAGGAAAAACAAATGCCTGAAATTGTTGTTCGCGGTATTCACGTCGGGGAAAAAGAATATGTCAAAAAGATGATCCCCGTCACCCTGATGGCCAGCGGCGTTGAAATGGTATTGCCGGTGCATATCCTCAATGGCGCGCGTCCCGGCCCCAAGCTGATGCTTACGGCGCTCTCGCACGGCGATGCCACGACGGGCTTTGAGGTTATTCGCCGCTTTATTGAATCGCTTGATTTGGAAAAGCTCAGTGGCGCGATTATCGCCATGCCCTGCCAGAATCCCGTGGCATTCGAGTGGGATTCGCGCAATACGCCCATCGACCAGTCCAACATGAACCGCACGTATCCCGGCAATGAGCGCGGTTGGTTTTCCGACCAAATGGCCTATGCTGTCGCGCAATTCTGCGAGGATGCGGATATGCTCATTGACTGGCACGGCGGCGGCTATGGGGATTTGATCAATTATGTTCTCATCAATCGCGCTGAGGGCGAGCTGGGAGAAAAAATTCGTAAGATGGGCTTTGCCTATGGCCTGGAATACCTTTACAACGGTAAGCCGGCCGGCCCGGCGGCTGCCTATGCGGGCACGCTTACGGATTATATGATTCACTTGGGTAAGCCCGCCATCGTCGCGGAGGTGGGCACCGGTCTCAACCTGCCCTCGGAGCTGGATATTATTCCCAACAGCGTTCGCGGCGTTTATAACGTGATGAAGCTCAACGGCATGTATCCCGGAGAGATCGAAGTGCCCGATACGCAGTACATGATCAACGAGCGTCCTCTGACACGGCCCAAGAAGGGCGGCATGTTTTATCCGGAAGTCGGCCCGGAGTATATCAACAAATCCGTACCGAAGGGAACGCTCCTTGCGACAATTCGCAATCCGTTGACGCTGGAAGTGGTCGAGCAAATGTTCGCGCCCTGTGACGAGACGGTGTTTCTTGATATGCGCGTGACGATGACGAAGGTGCACCCGGGCGATTATGCCTATATCTTGGGAAATAAAAAGAATGCTACGCGGGTGGACAACCGCTAAAGCGACGTGATAACAAAGACCGGGGGCGTGTTGAAATATGCTGAAATTCATCCTGAAGCGGCTTTTGCAGATGATATTGGTTTTGTTCCTGGTTGCGACGCTGGTATTTGTGATCCTGCGTGCAATTGGCGATCCTGCAAAGCTCCTTATCAGTCCAGACAGCACGTTCGCGGATCTGGAACAGATGGAGCGGGTTCTGGGACTGGATAAACCACTTTATCGGCAGTATCTGGACTATATGTGGGACCTGCTCCATTTGGACTTTGGCAATTCCTTCTATTATGAGCGCCCTGTTATCGAGTTGATCGCCGAACGCGTTCCCGCCACGCTGCAGCTGGGGGTGAGCGCCCTGCTGGTGGCGTTTCCGCTTTCCCTGCTGGTGGGAATTGTCGCGGCGGTGAAGCGGGGAACGTGGATTGATAACGTACTTACTTCAATTACCATCGCGGGCCGTTCGATTCCTACCTTTTGGTTGGGGCTTGTGCTGATTTTGTTTTTCTCTGTGCAGCTGCACTGGTTGCCGGCTTCCGGGTATGGAACGGGAAAGGAAATGATCCTTCCGCTAATTACAATGGCGGCTGGCATGGGCGCGAGCAATGCCCGCCTCACCCGTTCGGCAATGCTGGATGTAATGCGGCAGGACTATATGACGACCGCTCGGGCCAAGGGTGTGGCCGAAAGAAGGGTTATCCTTGCGCACGGGTTGCGCAATGCCCTGCTGGTCATCGTAACCATGCTGGCGTTGCAAGTGGGCTTTATGCTCAGCGGCTCGGTGGTGGTGGAAACCGTGTTCGCATGGCCGGGTGTTGGCAGGCTGATGATTACTGCCATTACGGACTATGATTTCCCGCTTGTGCAGGCTTGCGCCATTATCATGGCGTTCATGTTTGTGCTGGTCAACTTTATTGCGGATATTTGCTATATGCTCATTGACCCGCGCATCCGCTACGACTGAGCGCAGGGGAGGAATCGCTATGAAAACGATACTGGATATGCTCCGAAAGAGCACAATAACCGCCAAAATCGGCCTGTTTATCGTATTGGTATGGATTTTGTGCGCAGTTTTTGCCCCGTTTATTTCACCACACGACCCTGAAGCGGTTGATATCATGCAGCGCATGAAGCCGCCGGCCTGGCAGGATGGCGGCAGTATGGAACACGTCTTGGGAACCGATGAAATGGGCCGCGACGTGCTCAGCCGTTTGATTTATGGCGCGCGAATTTCGTTGGTTATCGGTGTGTGCTCCGTCGTGGTGGGCATGACCATCGGCGTTGTATTGGGCCTGCTTGCCGGATATATCGGCGGATGGGTAGACGCGGTAATTATGCGCCTGGTGGATATGATGCTGGCGTTTCCCTTTACGTTCTTAGCCCTTTGCTTGGTTGCGGTACTGGGTTCCAGTTTGGAAAACGTCATTATAGTGCTGGGTATTACTGGCTGGGCTTCCTATACGCGCACGGTGCGCGCGCAGGTGCTCTCGGTGCGCGAGCGTGAGTTTATCCGCGCTTCTACGACCATCGGCTGTAAGGATGGACGTATTCTGTTTAAGCACATTCTGCCATCCGTAATTGATTCGGCAATTATCCTGGCAACGATGGAAATGGGCTCCGCGATTCTTTCCGAAGCGTCGTTGACCTTCTTGGGCATGGGGGTGCCGCCTTCCATACCTACTTGGGGAAACATGATCTCATCCGGCCGTCAGTACATCTATACAGCATGGTGGCTGACGACGCTTCCGGGTTTGGCAATTTTCATCGTCTGCCTTGGCATCAATTTTATTGGCGATTGGGCGCGCGATATACGCGATCCGCGATTGCGCGGTGTAAAGTGAGGGGGATCACGCATGGGAGAAAACTGGCTTCCGCGCGTCTATGAATATATCAACGCGCATTTTGACGCAGAGCATCTTCCGCGAATGCTTGAGCTTGTGCGTATTCCCAGCATCGCAGGCACGGGCGAAGGCATTGAGGAGTGCGCCGCAAAGGTCATGGAGATGCTGACCTGGCTGGGCTGCGAGGATGTTCATCTGGAACGGTATGTAAAAAGCCCCATTGTGGTGGGACGTTTGAAAGCGGATGTCGAGGACGCACCTACGCTGTGCATGTATGGCATGTACGACGTACAGCCGCCTGAGCCGCTGGAGGAGTGGAGCGTGCCGCCGTATGAGGGGGCCATTCGTGATGTGCCGGGTTTTGGTCCCAGCGTGGTGGCGCGTGGCATTGCCAATTCCAAGGGCCTGCTTGTGGCGTATCTCAATGCGGTAGATTCCATCCGGCGCACGTTGGGCTATATGCCCTTCAATATCCTCTTTTTTGTTGAGGGAGAGGAAGAACTTGGCAGCAGGAGTATGTTGCCGTTTGTCAAAGCCCATCTTGCGGAGCTTCAAGCTTCTGAGGGCGTGTTCCTAAATGGCGCGCGTCAGGAGGAAAACCTGCGCCCTTATACGATCCTCGGCTGTAAAGGCATTCTCTATATCGATATGGAGTGTGTGGGCGGCGAATGGGGCGGCCCTGAAGAAGTGGATTTGCACAGCATGAATGCCGCGTGGCTTTCCAGCCCGGTTTGGCGGCTGATTAACGCGCTGGCTACAATGCGCGATGAGAATGACAACATTCTCATTGACGGCTTTTTTGACGATATCGTCCCTGTTGGCGATTTAGACCGCGCCTACACAAAGCGCATGGCGGATAATTTTGAGGAGGATATGTATCTTCGCAAGCGCTTGCACGCGCGCAAGTTTCTCAAAAACACGCGCGGCGAGCATCTGCATGGCGCAGAAGCGGTCGAACAGCTCCTATGGCAGCCCTCGCTGAACGTGGACGGCATCTGGGCGGGCTATACCGGCCCGGCAACCAAGACGGTGCTTCCCTATAAAGCTTCGTGTAAAATTGACGTGCGCATGGTACCAAACATGACGGCAGAGCGTACACTTGAACGCATCCGCAGGCATCTGGACGCGCATGGCTATGGCGATATACGCATTACTCTGCGCCAAGGGACACCGTGGTCCAAGTCCGCACCGGACGGACGTATGGCGCGTGCGGCAGTGATGGCGATGGACAATTCCGGCTATGAAAACGGCTTTGTCTGGCCGCTCTATCCAGGAAGTGGCCCTTCCTATACATTCACGCAGTTTGGTATCCCCTATATATCCTATGGCTTGGGACAAAGTGGACGCATTCATGCGCCGGATGAATTTATGACCGTCAAAGGTCTGCGCGAAAACGAAATGTCATGTGCCGCCAATTTGTACTATCTTCTTAAGCTCTGGCGCGAGGAAAAGGACTAAAGCGCACTTGGCGCTTGCGAGATTCCAACTGCCGCAACACGCGGGAGCGGAATAGAAAACCGGACTGGAGGAATGTTTCATGACCCGCAAACTCATCGCGACCCTTCTGGCTGCCATCCTCGCTCTGACGAGTCTGGCCGGCTGCGCCGCGCTGGCGGAAGCCGACGAGCCCGTAACCGTGGTGCTGGCACAGAACACAGACCCCGCAACCCTCGACCCGCACAAGACCGGTGGCGACCAGGCGGCCAACGTCTGGCGCAACATCTACGAAACGCTTCTGACTTACGACGCCGAGGACAACCTTATTCCCGTGCTGGCCACCTCCTACGAGCAAGTTTCCGATCTGGAGTGGGTGTTCTATCTCAAAGAAGGCGTCACCTTCTCCAACGGCGAGCCCTTCAACGCTGAGGCGGTTGGCTGGAATCTGGATCGCGCCGATTCTGAGGAATATGCGCGCCAGAGCTTTGAATACCGCACCTACTATACCGCTGGCAACTGGGAAGCGATCGACGAGTACACGATCAAGGTTACGCTGGACAGCGTTGATCTGCTCTTTGACCGTCACGTGGCTGATGTGCCCATGATCGCGCCTGACCACGGCGAGGAAGTCGGCGAGGAGGGCCTGAGCACCGATCCCTGCGGCACGGGGCCCTACGTGTTCGTTTCTTGGGAACCCGATCAGGAGATTGTCCTGGAGAAGAATCCCAACTATCATGAGGGCGAGCCTGAAGTTGATACCTATATTATTCGCACCATTCCTGAAGCGGCGACCCGCGTGGCTGAGATGCTCAACGGAAATGTGGATATCCTCTACGATGTCAACTATGAGTATATCGACATGCTTGAAGCCTCCGGCAGCATCAGGATGGAAAACAAGCCCACCCGCCGCGTTGAGTATATCGGCTTTAACACGACGGAATGGACGCCCAACCCCGAACTGTACGACGTGCGTGTGCGTCAGGCCTTGAACTATGCCATCGACCGCGAAGCCATCATCCAGAGCATTATGGGCGGATATGGCGAGATTCTTACCTCTATTTGGCGCAAAGACTTCCCGGACTACGACGATTCGATTGAAGGTTATACCTATGATCCCGAGAAGGCCAAGGAACTTCTGGCCGAGGCCGGATATGCCGATGGTTTCGATATCACGCTGCTGACCACGGATGCCAATCACGCCAAGGCTGGCGAAGTCTGCCAGGCTGTGGCGGCCTATCTGGGTGCTGTGGGCATCAACTGCACTGTGGAAATCTATGACGACGCGACCTCCCGTAGCATTGTCATCAATGGCCAGGCGCAGCAGCTCTGCCCGGGCATGTTCGACTGGAACTGGGCCTCCAAGCCCGGCCTGAGCGACAGCACGTTAACCGGCGTGATTCGCTCTGACGGCATGACTTCCTACAACTGCTTGGAAGGTTACGACGAGCTGATCGACGAGATCCTCGCCTGCACGACAATGGAGGAAAAGGCGCCGCTGCATCAGGAATTGCAGCAGATGCTTATCGACAATCCTCCGTTCCTGTATCTTTTCCAGCTTGGCTCCATTTATGCGATCAGCAGTCGCGTGGATTGGTCTGCATCTGGAACGCAGTACATTCTGGCGAAGGAAATGAAAGTCAACGCCTGATCCATTCCTAAATCGCGGAAGGCCAAAGCCGCCCCGCAAGGGGCGGCCGCTGGCCTTGCGGCGGAATATGGCAAGCGCAAAGGGGTGGCACGATGGATGACATTTTGCAGGTGAAAGACCTGAGGGCTTATTTTTACACGGCGGGAAAGGAAATCCCGGCGGTGGACGGCGTAAGTTTTTCCGTGCGCCGTGGCGAGACGCTCTGCGTAGTCGGCGAAAGCGGCTGTGGCAAGAGTGCTACTTCCATGTCGGTGATGCAGCTGATAGCCGTGCCTCCGGGAAAATATGTGTCCGGAGAAATCCTCTTTGAGGGACAAAACCTGCTGGGCCGTTCCAGCCGCGAGATGAACAGGATACGCGGCAAGGATATCTCCATGATTTTTCAGGAGCCCATGACCGCTTTGAATCCAGTGCAGCGCATCTATCGCCAGATTTCCGAAGCAATCCTCGCGCACGAAAAGGTGTCCAAAACCGAGGCAAAGGCGCGTTCCATACAGCTTTTAAAAATGGTAGGCGTTCCGGATGCGGAGCGTTGCGCCGCTTCCTATCCGCATCAACTGTCCGGAGGCATGCGTCAGCGCGTAATGATTGCCATGGCTTTTGCCTGTAAGCCGAAATTGCTCATCGCCGATGAGCCGACTACGGCGTTGGATGTGACCATTCAGGCGCAGATATTGGCGCTGATCAAGCAGCTCAAAGACGAATATGGCATGTCGGTGCTGTTTATTACGCATGATTTGGGCGTGGTGGCCGAAATCGCCCAGCGTGTGGCCGTCATGTATTCCGGTAGAATTGTCGAGGAAGCAGACACGGAAGCGCTGTTCCGTGAACCGTTGCATCCCTATACGCGGGGCCTGTTGAATTGTATTCCCCGCGTAGACCGGCGGGAAGATAGCCTTAACGTCATTACCGGACAGGTTCCGAATCCGGCCAACTTTCCATCGGGATGCCGCTTTCATCCGCGATGCCCTGATTGCATGGAACAATGCCGTCGGGAATCGCCGGAGCTGATCGACCTTGGCGGCCGCAAAGTCGCCTGTCATCGTGTTGCGCATAACGAGCAGAGAGGGGAGGCCGGAGCATGAGCGAACTTCATCAGGCAGGCAGTGGCGACGCGCTTTTGTCCGTGCGCGGTCTCAAAACCTATTTCCCTGTATACGGCGGCCTGTTCGCCACTAAGCAGGGCTACGTTCAGGCCGTTAACAACGTCTCCTTCGACGTCCATTGCGGCGAGACCTTGGGGCTTGTGGGCGAAAGTGGTTGCGGCAAAAGCACGCTGGCGCAGACAATTTTGCGCATCGTGCCTGCGACCGCCGGCGAGGTCTTTTTTGAGGGACGCAATATTCTCGATCTTTCGCGGGAGGAATTTCGCCTCTTGCGCAAAGAGATACAAATCGTTTTTCAGGATCCGTTTTCCACGCTGGACCCTCGCGTAAGCATTGGAAAATCCATTGAAGAACCTCTGCTGGTTTACGGCATGAAGGACGCGCGCAAACGCCGGGAAATTGCGCAGGAAACCATGCGCGTCGTCGGCCTTGAACCGTCGTATTATGACCGCTTTCCACATGAGTTTTCCGGCGGTCAGCGTCAGAGGGTAAGCATCGCCCGTTCTTTGATCCTGCGCCCAAAACTGATTTTCTGCGATGAGCCGGTGTCCGCGTTGGATGTGTCCATCCAATCGCAGATTTTGAACTTGCTCAAGCGTTTGCAGCATGAATTTCACCTCACGTATGTGTTTATTTCGCATGCGCTGAACGTAGTTCGCCATGTGTCTGATCGCGTGGCGGTGATGTATTTGGGACAGATTGTCGAAATGTCTCCAAGCGAGGAGCTGTTTGAGCATCCAATGCACCCCTATACGCAGGCGTTGATTTCAGCCATTCCCATTCCTGACCCGGATGTTCGCAGGGAGCGCGTACTTTTGTGTGGCGATTTGCCCAGTCCGCAGAATCCGCCTGCCGGATGCAGGTTCCACACCCGTTGCCCGATGGCAAAGGATATATGCGCCAAAGAGGCGCCGGAATTGAGGGATATGGGCGGAGGACATCTGGCGGCCTGTCATTTGGCAAAGGGAGGAATATAGTATGCGCAGGTTGGATGTGCGCGATTTTGAGAGATATCAGTTTCCTTCGGGCCTTGCCGCTTCGCCGGATGGGAATATGTGCGCTTATGTGGTTGCGAAAGCGAATATTGCGCAAAATTGCTATGAAAGCGACATCTGGCTTTACGACCGGAAAAGCGGGGAAAACCGTCTCCTCACTTCTGGGGGCAGGGAAAGCGCGCCGGTTTGGCTTGACCAAAACACGCTTCTATATGCAACCTCGGAAGGCCGGGGCGCGGGAGAAAGCGTTTTTCGCGCGGTTTGCGTTGATGGCGGTGAAAGCTGGGAATACATGCGCATCCCCATGGAGGTAACCTGGCTTGCGCCTCTGAATGCTGGAAAGTTTGCTCTGCTGGCGAAGTATCACATGCACTGCGCACAGGATCCTTCCTGGACAGATGGCGGTTTGCATGGGGCGGAGTACATCGTGGCGGATGAATTGCCGTTCCGCCAGGATGGGTTGGGAATTACCAACGGCATGCGCTTTCGCGCCTATGTGTATGATCCGGGCGTGCAGAGCCTGACGCCGATTTCCGACGAAACGCAGTTTGTGGAATTCATTGGCGCCAAGGACAACCGGGTGGTATACAGCGCCCGCCATTTTGAAAAGCATGCCCCCTATCAGTTCAAGGGCAATATTGCTGTTTACAACGCAGACGCTGGTTCTCTGCGCGAATACGTGGATGAAGACACATATCGCGTGTACTTCTGCGGTTTCGCGGGCGATGAGATCGTGTTCATGGGTGCAAAGGGTCTCCATTACGGCTATCAGGAAAACAGCTCTTTTTACCGGATTGACGAGGCGACGGGCAGGGAAGTGCTCTTTGCCGAGAATCACGAGAGCACGGGCAATGCTGTGTGTACCGATTCCCGTTATGGCCATTGTCAGACGGCCGCCGCCACGTCGGCGGGCGTGTATTACAGCGCCGCGGTTCACTCCGACAGCGTTTTGAAGCTGGCGGGAATGGATGGGTCAATCCGCGTCCTTGCCGGCGGAGAGGGCAGCGTGGATTGCGTTTCCCCGCTGGAGAATGGCGATGCTTACTATATTGCGATGGAGAAGAACCGATTGCCGGAGGTTTATCTTCTTTCCGGAGGTGTTTCCCAGCGCATTACAGCGCTTAACGACGGAATCTACGCGCAATATACGCTTTCTGATCCGGAAAAAGTTGCTTTTGAAAGTGCGGGGCTTTCCCTGGAGGGTTTTGTTATCCCTCCGGTGGGAATGAAGGCGGATCAGAAATACCCGGGCATTCTCTACATCCACGGGGGGCATAAGCTGACCTTTGGCAGCGTCTATTACCACGAAATGCAGGTATGGGCAAATCGAGGCTTTTTCGTATACTTCTGCAATCCGCGCGGCAGCGACGGCTGGGGCGATGAATTTGCTGACGTGATTGGTAAATACGGTCACTATGAATTTGAAGATTTCATGCGTTTTACAGATGTGTGCCTGGAAAAGTATCCGCAGCTGGATGTGGAGCGCCTTGGCGTGGGAGGCGGCAGCTATGGCGGTTATATGACCAACTGGATCATTGGCCATACCGACCGCTTCCGTTGCGCTGTGAGCCAGCGCGGTATTGCCAGCCTCATTTCCATGTTTGGTACGTCGGATACAAGTTATCTGTTCCCCGTGTGGCAGTTTGATACGGATATTTGGATGGACATTGAGCGCTATTGGGAACATTCGCCCCTCAAATATGCCAACCGTTGTACGACTCCAACGCTGTTTATCCATTCAGAAAACGACTTCCGCTGTCCAACCAGCGAGGGAATCCAAATGTTTCAGGCGCTGCAGTATAACGGAATAGAAAGCAGGTTGTGTATCTTCAAAGGGGAAAGCCATGGGCTTAGCCGTGTGGGCAAGCCCAGGAATCGTGCAGGCCGGCTGGCGGAAATCACCCGCTGGTTTGAAAAATATCTCAAAAATGCAGAACAGAAAAGGAGTGTTGAAGCATGATTATTGATTCCCATACGCATGTCCGCGAGGGTCGCGGAGAAATCAAAGATTTCCTCAACGCCATGGATGAAAACCACATCGATATGGCGATCGTCCATCCGATCGTGCCGGGCTCCGACAGCCTCGGCTATTCTGATAATGCTTTTGTGCACAAATTGGTCAAAGCACATCCGGACCGGCTGATGGGCTATGCCTGCGTAGTGCCCACAGAACTGAAGGCGGACTATGAGCTGCGCAAGGCCATTGAAGATTACGGCCTCAAAGGACTGAAGCTGCATCCTCCGCTTCAGAACTTCCACCTGCTCGACCCGCGCGTCGGCAAGGTTATTGAGACTTGTATCGACTTGGATATCCCCATTCTCATCCACACCGGCCCCATTTATTCCCGCAACGCGCGTCTGGCGCTGAGCAGCTCTGAACCCATAGATGAGTTGGCCATCCGCTATCCAGAGGCCAAATTCATCATTGCGCATGGAAATCCGCTCGGCAACGATCCCTGTATGGTTTCCAAGCATGAGAATGTCTACATGGATACCACCAGCACGTTCTCGGAGTTCATCACCCTGATTCCCAAACTGGCGCAGATGACCTATGAGTGGATGCGCACCGATGAGAAAATCCTCTTTGGCACTGACGCCAATCCGCTGCATACCGAGCGCTTTAAGAGCGACATTACGCCGCTTCTGGAAATGGACATTCCCCAGGAGAGCAAAGAAAAACTTTTCAGTGGCAACATCAAACGCCTGCTGAAAATGGACTAACGGAGGAAGGGACGATGCAGGAAAACTGGCTTGAGAGCGTATACGCCTATATCAACGAACACTTTGAAAGCGATCATCTGCCCAAAATCCGCGAACTTGTGCGCCACCCCAGCATTGCCGGAACTGGCGAGGGAATTCTGGACTGCGCGGAAAAGGTCATGGAATATTTGCGCGATCTGGGATGTGTGGATGTGCATTTGGAGCATTATGTCCACAGCCCGGTCGTCAGCGGCAAGCTGATGAGCAAGACGCCCAATGCCCCCACGCTGGTGCTCTACGGCATGTACGATGTGCAGCCGCCTGAGCCACTGGAAGAGTGGCGCGTGCCGCCTTATGAGGGCGCGATTGAAGATGTGCCGCCTTATGGAGAATGTGTGGTGGCGCGCGGTATTGCCAATTCCAAGGGACCGCTGGTTTGCTTTATCAATGCGATTGATTCGATTCGCAAGGTGCTGGGCGATTATCCCATCAATATTTGGTTCGTCATCGAGGGCGAGGAAGAACTGGGAAGCGAAAGTATGCTGCCGTTTACGCGCAAACATGCGGAGGAGCTTTCCAAGTGTCTGGGCGTATATCTGACCGCGGCCCGGCAGGATGAAAATGGGCGCCCCTTTACCACGCTGGGCAACAAGGGCATCCTTTACTTTGAAATGGAATGCCGTGGCGGCGATTGGGGTGGACCGCGCAATTTGGATGTGCACGGTATGAACGCAGCTTGGCTGTCAAGTCCCGTTTGGCGGCTGGTGAGCGCTCTGTCCACCATGCGCGATAAGGATGACAACATCCTCATTGAAGGCTTTTATGACGATGTAGTGGAGCCTGAAGGAATTGAGGATGAGCTCACCAAGGAAATGGCCGCCGTATTTGATGAGGAAATGTACCTCAAGACGCATCTTGACGCCAAGAAGTTCATGAAGAACCTGACGGGCGAAGCGGCTCTGCGAAACTGGCTTTGGAAGCCCACCTTGAACATTGACGGTATCTGGGCAGGTTATACCGGGCCGGCGACAAAGACGGTACTGCCGTATCATGCCACCTGCAAAATCGATGTACGCCTCGTTCCTAACATGCGCGCGGACGTTATGCTTCAGAAGATTCGCAACCATCTGGATAAGCACGGTTTTTCCGATATTACTTTGACCATGCGTCAGGGTACCCAGTGGTCTTTGGTCAAGGGCGATTGCATCCCTGCCCGCGCCTGCATTGAAGCCATGCGTCATTCAGGCTATCCGGAAACGACCGTCTGGCCCATCTTTCCTGGCTCTGGTCCGGCCTATATGTTCACCGATCCGCCGGTCTCCATTCCGTTGGTGGACTATGGCCTGGGGATCAGCGGCCAGATTCACGCGCCCAATGAATATTTCACGGTCAAGGGTTTGCGTGAAAACGAGATGTCCTCCGCTGCGTTTTTGTTCTATCTGGATAAATTCGTGCGCGAGGAAGCAGAAAAGTAAGGCATTTTCCGACAATGAATGGCTAGTATGACGTGAAAGCGATTCAAAAAGCCCCGCCTGGCTTGTGCTGGGCGGGGCTTTCGCAAAAAGCGGCAGACTGACAAACGCAGCGCAGAAGAGTAGACGGCTTCCGCCCGGGAGGAAAGTACAATAAAATGCGCATATTGAAAAAACATAGGTTGTAAACTTTGATAGAACAGAAATCGCGACACAACACGCTGAAGGCAATTAAATTACGCCATTAAAAATAAAGCAACGGTTGCCGGCGAGATACACGGCGGTTCATTGTAGAAATTTAAAAGAGAGCCAGATCCATCCCACCCTTTCAAAAATGCAAGAAAAAGGACATGTTCAACGTACACTGAACATGTCCTTTTGTGGTGGAGCGTAGGGGATTCGAACCCCTGACCTCAACGATGCGAACGTTGCGCGCTACCAACTGTGCTAACGCCCCAAATTTCTTCGATGAATTTTGTGCAGATTCACCATTTAACTGCTTGACCGATTTTCACGGTCTCGGGGATAAAGTACGGAAGGCTTGTTCTACCAACTGTGCTAACGCCCCACGTATCCCCTTTGCGGGAACAGGCAGTATTATACCATAGTCGGAACGCAAATGCAAGGGTATAGCCGCGGTTGCAGTCTGTTAAATTTCGTTTCCATACATATAGGCGTTGGGCGGGGATTTGCGCTTTTTCGTATTTCTGGTATAATGCTGATGATAAGCGGCGGGAAGCGCCGCCGAGATGGGAGAGCGCTATGGATGATCTTTTTTCCGCGGGCATGGACAGGCTCGCGCCGCTTGCGGACAGAATGCGCCCGCGCACACTTGCGGAGTTTATCGGACAAAGCCAGATCGTAGGGGAAGGGAAGCTGTTGCGCCGCGCCATCGAGGCCGACCGGCTGACCAGTTCCATCTTTTGGGGTCCGCCGGGCACGGGGAAGACCACGCTGGCCTCCATCATCGCGGAGACTACGCGCGCGGCGTTCGCCAAACTCAACGCCGTCACCAGCGGCGTTGCTGATGTACGCGAGGTGCTCAAGGCGGCGGAAGAACGCCTCAAACTCTATGGCCAGCCGACCTATCTTTTGCTCGACGAGTGCCATCGCTGGTCCAAGGCGCAGTCGGATTCCATTCTTCCCGCCATCGAGCGCGGCGTTATACGCTTCATCGGCTCCACCACGGAAAATCCGATGATCGCCATGACGCCCGCCATCGTCAGCCGCTGCCGGTTGTTCCGCTTTGAGCGCCTCGGGGCCGAAGATGTCAGGACGGCGATCCAACGCGCCATCGCCGACCGCGAACGCGGCTATGGCGACATGGACGTGCGCATCGACGAAGACGCCCTCAACCACATCGTCCGCGTCGCCAACGGCGACGTTCGTTCGGCGCTCAACGCGCTGGAGTTGGCGGTGTTGACCACGCCCATGGAAGGGGACGGCTCGACCCACATCACGCTCGCCATCGCTGAGGAATCCATTCAGAGCCGCGTCATGCAGATGGACGAAAGCCTGCTCTACGACATGCTCTCCGCCTTCTGCAAGTCCCTGCGCGGTTCGGACAGCGACGCGGCGCTCGCCTGGTTTGCGCGCATGATCTACGGCGGCGTCGATCCGCGCATCGTCGTGCGCCGCGTCATCGTCCACGCCAGCGAGGACGTGGGCATGGCCAACCCCATGGCCATGCAGCAGGCTGTGGCCGCGTATCAGGCGCTGGAAGCCGTGGGCATGCCGGAGGCTCGCCTTTCGATCGCCCAGGCGATCATCGCCGTATGCGAGAGCCCAAAGTCCAACGCCGTGCTCATGGCCGTGGAGCGGGCGATTGCGGACGCGGAGAAGGGCGGCTTTCAGCCGGTGCCGCAACATTTGCGCGATACGCACTATCGCGGCGCGGAAAAGCTCGGTTCCGGAGAGGGCTATAAGTACGTCCACGATTATCCCGGCCACTTCGTTGCGCAGGAATACCGTCCTGTGGAGGCAGGCGGCTTTCCGTACTATGTCCCCTCGCGGCAAGGCTATGAAAACGACGTGCGGGCGCTGCGCGAAACGCGCGGTTTTGCTGATCCAGCGGAAGATTGACAAACTTTTTTTACACGGCGTTTGCGACAAAAAAATGACAGATCGCTCCAAATATTATATAATATGGACATGCGCATATACGGCGTAAGATTTTTGCGGGAGCGAGATACATGAGCGATCTTCAGGCACGTCCACAGGCAAAGAAGACCTCAAAGCAGGGCGCGGCGGCGGCCGTTGCCACAAAGACGCGTACGCCCGCAAAAGCGAAATGCGCAAAATCGCCGAAGGGAAAAAAGCAGCTTCGCAAGCGTCGCCGCCGCCAGATGCGCGCCATACTGGCGCTGACGGGATTGATTGTCGTGCTTCTCGCCCTGTGCGGCTGGCAGTTTGCCGAATACAAGGGCTTTCAGCAAAAGCGCGCCGCGGTGGACGGACATACGTTCTTTGAAGGCGTGTTCGTCGAAGGCGTGGACGTTTCCGACATGACGCTGGACGAGGCGCTGGACTACTGGGAAAATACGATCGAACCGACCTACGCTTCCCGCACCGTGACCCTTTCAGACGGCACGCAGATCGTCGCCGAGGACGTTGGCTATACCAGCAATTACCGTCAGGTGTTGCGCGCCGCCTATGACGCCTGCCGCACGGGCGGCCTGGAAGATCAGTATCAGACGCTGGGCGGCATCGGCGCCGGTATGGATTACGCCGTGTCCCGCTCTTTCTGCACGCGCGAGGCGCTGGAGCAGGTGGCCATGGGCGTGGCGCTGAATACGAGTCACTTGCCCGTTGACGCCAAACCGGTTGGTTTCGACGCGGAAAAACAGCTCTTTGTGTTCGGAGACACCGTCGACGGACAGACGTTGGATCGTGAAGCGCTCTGCGACGATGTGGAGGCCGCCTTTGCGCAGGGCGGGGGAGAGGTGGAACTGAAGTTCACGTATACGGAGGCGGAGGTGCCCGTGGACGGCTATGGGCTTATCGCCACGTATTCCACGGACGCGAGCACCTCTTCTTCCGCGCGCATCCACAACATTCGCCTGGCCATGTCGACAATCAACGGCACTTGCCTGCAACCGGGCGAGACGTTCTCCTTCAACGGCGTGGTGGGCAAGCGCACCAAAGAAGCCGGCTATCGCCCCGCGCCCGCCTACGCGGCGATGCAGACCGTCATGGAATACGGCGGCGGCATCTGCCAGGTATCCTCGACGCTCTACGCCGCGGTGCTCAAGGCCGGGCTCGAGGTCGTCGAGCGCTATCCCCATTCTCTGTCCGTCTCCTATATCCCCAAGGGCATGGACGCCACGGTGGACTGGGGCAACAAGGATTTCAAGTTCAAAAACAATCGCAGCGAGCCCATTTATATCGCCTGTTATGTGGATGGTTTTGAACAGGTACATGTTTCTCTGTACGGCTCGCTTTAGTCTGATCAGGCGTTTTGCAGGCCGGCGCGGGTAGGAAATGCCCGCCGCCGGCTTTTTTTACCCAAATGTAACCGCAAAAAACCGTCGGGTTGGTGGAATTTTACGTTGAAGTGTTGAAAAAAGTGAACGATTCTGATATACTGTATCATTGGCAATATGGAAAAGCAGGTCTAAACAGGAGGATGGAACATGGCTACCACGTTTGAAAAACTTTCGTCCAACAAGGTAAAGCTGGGCTTCGTCGTAGAAAGTGAGAAATTTGACGAGGGCATCCGCAAGGCGTATCAGCGGAATGTCAAGAAGTTCAATATCCCCGGCTTCCGCCGCGGCAAGGCCCCGATGAAAATCATCGAAAACTACTATGGCCCGGGCGTGTTCTATGAGGACGCTTTCGATATTATTTTCCCGGACATCTACCGCGCCGCGCTTGAGGAGCACGACGTCAAGCCCGTTGATCGCCCCGAATTGGAAGTGGAGCAGATAGAAAAGGGCAAGGAACTTAAGTTCACCGTCGAGGTCTTTGTTCGCCCGGACGTGGAACTCGGCCAGTACACCCACCTCGGCATTGAAAAGAAGGTCGAGGAAGTCACCGATGACGACGTGATGGCCGACATCGAGCGCGCCCGCGACCGCGCCGCCCGCTATGTCGAAGTCACCGACCGCGAAGCCAAACTGGACGATCAGGCCAACATCGACTATCAGGGCCTGCTCGACGGCGTGCCCTTTGAGGGCGGCACCGCGCAGGGCCATGAGCTGGTGCTCGGCTCCGGCGCCTTCATCCCTGGTTTTGAGGATCAGGTCGTGGGCATGAAGATCGGCGAGGAGAAGGATCTGAACGTCACCTTCCCGGAGAACTATCATTCCGCGGAACTTGCCGGCAAGCCGGTCGTGTTCAAGGTGAAACTCAACAGCCTGCGCGAAAAGGAAGTGCCGGCGCTGGACGATGAATTCGTCAAGGATGTTTCGGAGACTGCCAACACGGTTGATGAATATAAAAAGGAGATCCGCGAGAAGCTGGAAAAGCAGGCCGAGGAGCGCGCCGACGCGGCGTTTGAGTCCGAGATCATCGAAACGATTTCCGACAACGCCAAGATCGACATCCCCAAGGCCATGGTCGAGGAGCAGATCGACAACATGCTGCGCGACATGGAGCTGCGCATGATGTATCAGGGCCTGCGCATGCAGGACTTCCTCAAGTACTCCGGCCAGACCATGGAGCAGCTGCGCGACACCTACCGCCAGCAGGCCGAGGACCGCGTCAAGACGCAGCTGACGCTCGAGGCCATCACCAAGGCCGAGGGCATCGAGCCGACCGACGAGGAGATCGACAAGGAGCTTTCCCGCTTCGCCGAGCAGGGCAAGAAGACCCTCGAGGAGTTCAAGAAGGACATGCCGGAAGGCGACCTTGCGTACTTCAAGGAGGTCGCCACCATCAACAAGACCGTGAAATTCCTCAAGGACAACGCCGGCAAGGAATAAGCCGCGTTTCTCCGCTCATACTGAAATACGACGCTTTTGGGAGGTGCGCCCATGAACCTGATTCCTTATGTAGTTGAACAGACCAACCGCGGGGAGCGTTCCTACGACATTTTTTCCCGGCTTTTGAAGGACCGCATCGTGTTCCTGGGCGGTGAGATCGACGACGATACGGCCAACCTCGTCGTTGCCCAGATGCTCTTTTTGGAGATGGAGGATCCGGATCAGGACATCATGCTCTACATCAACAGCCCCGGCGGCTCCATCTCCGCGGGTATGGCTATTTATGACACCATGCACTACGTCAAGTGCGAAGTATCCACCGTCTGCGTGGGCATGGCCGCCTCGATGGGCGCGTTTCTGCTCGCCGCGGGCGCGAAGGGCAAGCGCAAGGCCCTGCCCAACGCCGAGATCAT